>OCZT010001569.1_pt1 | contig 23652 bp, 18 predicted proteins | sample 1539031 | NCBI WGS metagenome assembly OCZT01 (sample SAMEA3539308, study PRJEB22396) | soil metagenome | biome: tundra; feature: field; material: soil | place: USA | collected 2010-05 | depth 0.15 m | reverse complement strand
CAAAGGCAGAGAAGAATTCGGGCCGACAGTCAGGGTAACCAGAAGAGTCTTCATGTACAGCCCCCATGAAAACTGCGGAAGCATTTAGAACTTCTCCCCAACTTATGCATGCAGAAAGTATATTTGCATTCCTAAATGGAACATATGAATTTGGAATTGATTTATTTGAAAAATCCGCTTCCTTTACACTGATATTCCTATCAGTTAAAGAAGAGCCGCCAATTTTTGATAAATGAGAGAAATCGATAATCAATCGTTTTTCAATTCCATAATAATCAGCTATATCGTTGAACGATTTTAATTCCCTTTTTTCAGTTCTCTGTTTGTAATTGGCATGAAACAAAGCTAAATCGTATTCCTGGTTTGCAATAGCAGTTGTAACACAGCTATCTAGTCCTCCGCTAAGTGCAACAATTGCAACTTTCTTTTTCATTTCGGGTTAATTAAAAAATTATTTATAGCTAATTTAAACTGTGTTAATATAGAAAAATCTAATTTTACATAGAAGGAAAAAGGGTATAAACATTTTTATTAACTTCTAAAAACATTAAGTTTAGAGTGATCATTTAATAATTAATAAAACCAAATTAGAGGATATATGAGAAGGAAAGTAATCGCCGGAAATTGGAAAATGAATAATGATTTAAAGGAAACTCAAAATCTTTTATCAAAATTAACATCTGGCATATCCATGGATAATTTGAATTGTGATGTAATAGTTTGCCCGGCTTTTACTTCATTATTGGAGGCTTATACTTTGTTAAAGGATACTAAAATTAAGCTAGGTGCCCAAAACATGTATTTTGAAACTTCAGGTGCTTTTACTGGCGAAATTTCCGCTTCAATGCTTAAAAGTGTTGGCTGCGAATATGTAATCCTTGGTCATTCGGAAAGAAGAACTATTTTTGGCGAAACAGATGAACTAATAAATAATAAAATTAAAAAAGCTAATGCAAGCGGGTTAAAACCGATATTTTGCGTTGGAGAACTTCTTGAAGAAAGAGAAGCCGGAATTACAGATAAGGTAATTGAAAAACAAATAAAATCCGGATTAAAGGATATTTCATCGGAAGAAATGGGCAATGTGATAATAGCATATGAACCTGTTTGGGCAATTGGAACTGGAAAAACTGCATCTCCTGAACAAGCCCAGGAAGTTCATAAATTTATCCGTAGTCTTATTAATGAGAAATATGGGGATTCTATTTCTGATAAAATTGTAATACAATATGGTGGAAGTGTTAATAATAAAAATGCAAAGGAACTCCTGTCTCAAAAAGATATTGATGGTGCTCTGGTTGGTGGGGCAAGCTTAAAAGCAGATTCTTTTATTGACATCATACAGGCGACCTAAAGAATTATCCAAAACGCCCTTTTTTTATTTTAAGGCATTTTTAACTCAGATTTACATTGATTTCCCCCCTGTTTTTCCGTATATTTTCAAGCTTATTTCCATAATTATTGGATTATTACTCGGATGGGTTTTCCTAGGCTTTTTTTATACTTCATTTCTTTATTTTCAATATTATTACCCCATTTTTCCTACGCGCAGATTATTTTTAAGGAACTTCCGGGATATAAATTTAATTATTCGGAAAAAGATCTAGTAGATATCACTGAAACAAGAAATGTAATTTCCCTCGATGGCAGGTGGCAGGTATATAATGCCAGCGATAAAGAACAAAAAAGAGTAAAAGTAGAAATTCCCTCAGTTTTTGACGGCGATGGGATGTTGGTTTTTGAAAAAGCATTCACCCTTACCAAAGAACAGATTTCAAATAATAAATTTAAAATCTATTTTTTAGGTCTGAACTATTCAGCCGATATATCAGTAAATAACATTATTATATATAGACATACTGGGGGTAGGTTTTCATTTAACCTTGATCTTCCCAAAGATATTATTACCTCGGACAAAAACAATATACTTTCAGTCAAGCTTAATTATAAAGCGGATGCAGAAAATACAATTCCAGTTAAACAAGGATTTCTATTACCTAAAAATTACGGCGGAATTTTTGGAGATATATATCTTCAGCTATTACCAAATATTTCAATCAACGATCCCGATATTTCTTATAAATATGATCCGAAAACAAATAAGGCAAGGTTTACTTTATCCTCAAAAATTGAGAATAGGGATTTTTCATTAAAAGATACCAGTGCTAAGGAGGATCTGCTAAACCTAAAAATAATATTCCAATCACCCGCAGGAAGTATTGCCTTAACCCAGGATCAGGTATTTCAGCTTAGTCGGAATAAAGAAAAAAATTTAATAGAGAATTTTGACCTTTCATCACCTATGGTTTGGTCCCCCTCTAATCCGCAATCATATACTCTTTCGTTTTGCTTATACCGTAATGGAAATCTGATCGATAAAGTCAATAGGAAGGTTTCGGTTTATTCGCTATTGCCAACAAAGGATTCTTTTTTATTTAATGGCTCAACTTTCACATTAGAGGGAGTAACATATATCCCCTCAAATTATGAATATGGGAGTATGCTTACATTTGAACAAATGGAAAAGGATATCAGATTAATAAAGGAAACCGGTTTTAATTGTGTAAGGTTTTCAAAGGTAATCCCCAATCCTTACTATCTGACTTTATGTGAAAAAATAGGTTTGCTTGCCTTTGTTGAGGTTCCATTGAATTTAATTCCGGGAAGACTTTCAAGTGATCTAAATTTTATACAAAGAAGCCAAAACTATCTGGATAATTTTCTTAAATCATATAAAAGATATTCTATAATCGCAGCAATTGGATTGGGAAGCTCATATTTGCCGGGAGTTGAAGCTCAAATAAATCTTCTGAATTCTCTTGCGGGAATGACCAAGAAACAAATTCAAATTTTAACATACGCTTCCTTTGCCAGATATAATATAACCAAATTGGATAATGTAGATTTATACGGATTAGAGTTCATTAATACTCTTCCGAACCAGTTTTACTCCGAGATTCAGAATTTGAGAAGTGAACTAGGCGGTGGTAGAGTTTTTATCAGTGAAGCTACTTACACAGTTAATGCAGGAAATTCGGATGGTTATGTTAATAAATATACCTATGAGGCTCAGGCAGCCTATTTTGAAGAGCTTATAGATTATTTCAGTTCAAATCCTCTTTCAGGTTATTTTCTCAATACTATGTTTGACTATCGCGGAGAATATTCTTCCTTTATTGCTGGATATAGCCCCAATAATATTTATCACATTGGATTATCAGGTGAAGATCGGGGAAATAATCGACTTGCTTTGAAAGTTGTGAGCGCAAAATTGCATAATTCAGAAAAGGTAACAATTCCAATAGGGAGTAAAAAAGACGATTCTCCAATGATATTCATAGTATTTGGGATTATACTGGCAATAGCACTCGGAAGTCTTGTTAATTCTGGAAGAAAATTCAGGGAAGATTCTTCGCGTGCATTATTGAGACCGTATAATTTTTTTGCTGATGTCAGAGATCAAAGATTAATATCTGGATTACAGTCGAATATCTTAATAATTCTAGTCTCCGCCATTTCTGGACTTCTTATAAGTAATCTTTTATTTTATTTTAAAGGTAACTTATTTTTTGAAAGATCAATTCTTGCGTTTGGAAGCCATGGATTGTTAAAAATTACTAATTATCTTGCTTGGCGGCCACTACTTTCAATTTTTTGGTTATCAATAGCATCCTTTATTGTACTTATATTATTAACAGTATTAGTTAAGGGAGGATCATTATTTGTAAGGAACAGAGTATATTATTCTAGTGCATATTTTACTGTAATATGGTCGTTTCTTCCTCTTCTTCTTTTAATTCCCCTTGGAATTATTTTATATAGAGTGCTATCTGCAGACATCGTAAACGTTTATGTCTACTTAGCGTTAATAATTTTTTCAATATGGATTTTTTACAGACTAATGAAGGGTATTTATGTCATTTTTGACGTAAACGCCAGCAGTGTTTATTTCTACAGTTTACTATTAATTGCTCTTGTTTTCAGTGGCGGTATCTTTTATTATGAAATGAGTAATTCTGTCATTGAATATCTGCAAATCACTTTAAAATTATTTAATATTATTTAGAGCCTGGATTGTATCTATCGAAGCTTGAAATATTAGGATTCAAATCATTTGCTCAAAAAACGAATGTTCAGTTTAATGAGGGTGTAACTTCAATTGTTGGGCCGAATGGATGCGGAAAAACTAATATTGTTGATGCGATAAGGTGGTGTCTTGGGGAACAGAAAAGCGGCACTTTAAGAAGTGATAAAATGGAGAATGTTATTTTTAACGGGACATCAAATAAAAAGCCAATGGGTATGGCAGAGGTCTCATTAACAATTGAAAACAACAAAGGAATACTTCCTACAGAATATTCGGAAGTTACTATTACGCGCAGGATTTTTAGATCTGGGGAAAGCGAATATCTTCTGAACAAAAACATTTGTCGCCTAAAGGATATAACTAATTTATTTATGGATACTGGCATTGGAGCAAATGCTTATTCTGTTATAGAGCTTAAAATGGTTGAGACAATATTAAGCAATAAGGCAGAAGAAAGAAGAACTATGTTCGAAGAGGCGGCGGGTGTAAATAAATATAAATTACGCCGCCGGCTTGCACTTAAAAAACTTGATGATGTTAAGTCGGATCTGAACAGGGTTAACGATATTGTTACTGAAGTTGAAAAAAAGGTCAACTCCCTTGAACGTCAGGCTAAAAAAGCAGAGAAGTCTAATAAAATATCCTCAATTATCCGTGAGCTGGAAATAGACCTCTCGGAAAGGGAATTATCCCGGTTTAATAGTCAGAAAGAAGAATATAAAAATATTAGGGAATCTAATTTTAAACTTAAAATTTTAATTGAATCTAACATCACCGAATTAGAAAATGAAATCAGATCAGTAAAAGAAAAATTAAATGAAACTGAAACACAATTAAAATTAAAGAGATCCGAAGTAACAAGACAAACTGAAAAAATTTATAACTCGCAGAATTTTATTTCTATAAGCCGGGAAAGAGAAAAATTATTAGAAGATAATGTTAATAGATATCAGCAGGAACTTGAGGAACTTAAAATTGAATTAGAGAATTCCAGAGAGTTGATAATTGAAAACAAGGAAATTATTAACGGAATTAATGATAAAATTGGGGAAAAGGAATCTGTCAAGAAATCATTCGAAGATAAAGTAATTAAGTTTAGAACCTACCTTGAAGAGAAAAGGAAAGCGCTAAAATTACATTCTGAAATGCTTCTGGATAAATTTAAAGAAATCACTACAAAAGAAAATGAATTTTCGAACTTAGAGGTTGCACTTATATCAAAAAACAGTTCTATATCAAGGCTTAATGAGAAGATCCAGTCATTGACAGGAAACATTGCAAAGACCGTCGGTTTTATTGAAGAGTTGGAGGAAGATAAGGCTGAAACCGGGGGAAAAATAGCTGAAGCCGAAAATTTATATTCAAATAAGCAGCGGGAAAAGGAAGAGCTCGAGAAGGAACTGAATTCCTTAAAAGAAAAAGAGCTTGAAGAGCGTTCATTTATAAGTGCCTTAAGGGATAAAATTACTTTTATTCAAAATCTGATTGATAATCTGGAAGGGGTATCTAAAGGCGCTAAGGCATTACTTGAAAATGGTAGTTGGGCAAAAGGGAATAAGGCCCTTTTGGCTCATATTGGAAATTCTTCCGAAGAATATCGTTTTGCAATTGAAGCTTCATTAAAAAATAACCTGAATAATATACTGGTTGAATCATTTGAAGACTTAAAGAATGGCATTGAATATCTAAAAAACAGTGGAATTGGGAAAGCTTCTTTTTATCTTACACAAAATCAAATTACACAAAATAAAAATTTGATTCAGCGTTTTCAATCATTCCTTTTAAATCGAAAAATCAGATCATTAAAAAAAGAGAATGGATTTCTCGGTTTTGCTCAGGATTTTATTCAGACTGAGGAAAAATGGATACAATTTTTTAACAAAATACTATCAAAAACAGTCCTTGTTGATTCGTTAGAAACTGCATTTTCCCTTTCTTCTGCATACACCATGTTTAACTTTGTCACTCTGAATGGAGATTTTATTGATCAATCCGGTATTATAGAGGGTGGTTCTGCACCAAGGCTTGATGATTCTTTGTTTGGCAGAAAGCAGCTTCTGGAAAACTACAAAAATGAATTTCCCCTCAAAGAAAAAGAGCTTGAAAAACTTCGTTTAAGGATTGAAGATAAAGAACAAAAGATTAATAATATCGATCTTAAAGTGCTTTCTGAAAGAGGAAGAATGCTGGTCAATGACTTGGCTAATATTGAAAAGCAGATTGCCCAATTTAAATTTGAAAAACAGAAGGCTGTTGATGAAATTGAGAAAGCCAGAGCTGAAATACAGGAATTGGCTTCTGAATATAACCGGCTTGATAATGAGAAATCAAGATTATATGAAATCCTCTCTCTTCATAAAGATGAAAAGCTTATAGCTGATGAAGAAAGCAAAAAAATGGATGATGACTTCAGGAATGCAGAACAGGAATATGATTCTTTGACATCCAGCCTCAACACAATCAATCTTGAATTGGAACGTTTAAATGGCAATTTGAGAAATTCGGAAAATGCAATTAAGAGAGCTGAAGATTCTGTTGATTCAATTATAAAGAACCTTGCCAAAAGAGATTTGGATATATCATCAACTTTACAAGAAACGGAAACTATTAAATCTATTCTGGATGAAAAATCAATTGAACATGATGATTTAGTTGAGACAAAAGTATTGCTATTAAAAAATGAGAATGAGATAGATTCCGAATTTCAAACCATTAGGGCGGTTATTGAAGAAAAAGAATTGAAACAGGATTCCCTCCGTAAAGAAAGAGAATCAGTTTCAGACAAAATTCATCTTTCTGAAATCAAATTGAATGAACTTAATTTAAGGATAAAAAATCTGCTAGATAATATCAAAGAGAATTATTCTTTGACACTTGAATCGAAAATTTTTGAAGATATTGAAACTTTTGAATTTGACAAGAAAACTGACGAACTACACTCTTTAAAACAGCAAGTGAGAAATCTGGGCCCTATTAATCTTCTTGCTTATTCTGAGTATGAGGAGGAAAAGGAAAGATTTGATTTTTTGAACAAACAGAGAAATGATCTGTTAGAATCTGAAAAGGATATTGTTAAAACTATCGGGGAAATAAATACCACAGCTCAATCCCTTTTTATTGATACTTTTGATAAAATAAGAGGGCATTTTATAAATATTTTCAGGGGATTATTTAATCCGGGCGATGAAGCTGATCTTAAACTTGAGGAGAATGTTGATCCTCTTGAAGCAAAGATTGAAATAATAGCCAAACCCAAAGGAAAGCGTCCGACATCGATCGAATTGCTTTCGGGAGGAGAAAAAACGTTAACTGCGATTGCTTTATTGTTTGCGATTTATCTTGTTAAACCGAGTCCTTTCTGTATCCTTGATGAAATTGACGCCCCTCTTGATGATGCAAATATTGACCGGTTCACTAAAATTATCAAGGATTTCAGTAATGATACCCAGTTTATTGTTGTAACCCATAATAAGAGGACGATGGAAGCTGCTGATACTTTATATGGAGTGACTATGCAGGAGGAAGGTGTTTCAAAACTTGTCAGTGTAAGATTTAATGAGGATTTCAATTTTGTCAATTAAATATTGCACTCCAGGTCTGCTTTTATTTATCCTTGTGATGATTTTTATTTTGCCTATTAAAGCGCAGTGGGTTAATAATCCTGCATTAAATACAAAGCTTGTTATTGACGGAGTAAAACCGATAAATATTTCTTCGGTGGAAGATCTTAAAGGAGGTGCTTTTATCTTCTGGGAGGACAATAAAAGCGGTTTCCAGAATGAGATATTTTTTATTCACATGGATGGGAACGGGAAGGTAAGTTTCAATGCTGATGGTAAAAAAATTTCAGATCAAACTGGGGATAAGTTTACTCCTGCTGTTTCTCAAAATCTTCCAAATACAGCAGTAGTTGTTTGGAAGGATTATTCAATAAGTAAAAATGGAAATCTTTTTGCTCAGCGGGTGTATACCAATGGAAACCTACTATGGCAGATAAAGGGTGTTCAGGTTACACCTGATTATCCTGATGTTATCGATTATGCTGTCTGTTCCGATAACATGGGGAATGTTTATATATCATACATAGCAAAATCTGATGAATTTGGATCAAGTTATAAACTTATTTTACAGAAGATTAATGTCAATGGCAAACTCCAGGATAATATTAATGGAATATTAGTAGATGATTCCTTTGGCAGAAAAAATATATCGAATGTTATTGCTGATAATGAAGGAGGTGCATTCCTGTTTTGGTTAGAGAATCAGAATAATAGAACTATCTTGTTTGCTCAGCATGTAGATTCTTCTGGTAAGCAGTTGTGGGGCAAGAAAGCGATCGCGCTTTCTAATTACAATCAAACAGTTCTAAGTTATTCAGTTCAAAAAAGTGATTTCTCGGCAATATATTTAGCATGGCAAATACAAAAATCTGAAAAAGAAATTTATCACCAACTGTTAAGTTTTAACGGCAAACAGTTATGGGGACAAGGGGGGAAAATCGCTACTACTAAAAAGGGGAGTAAAACAAATCCCCAGGTATTAACTGCCGACTCGACAATTATTTTGAGTTGGACGAATGAGATAAATAAAGACAAGGATATTTTTGTCCAGAAGTTTAATATTAAAGGTATCCACCGGTGGAAAGAAGATATTGCCGTTGTTCAACTTCCAAGAGACCAATTTGGACAAAAACTTTTAAGTGATGGTAAGGGTGGGGCTATTGTGTCTTGGATAGATAAACGACAGGAATCTATAAGAGCAGATGTTTATGCACAAAGAATCAGCAGTTCAGGCAAACAGCTTTGGGGACCTTTGGGTATTGCAATTGCCTCGCACAATAACTCGGAAAAGAGTTATCCCTCAATTGTTTCGGACTTAAGGGGGGGTGCTATTGCAATATTCAAGGAAATAAGGGAAAGTAAAGGGGAAATCTATGCCCAGAAAATATTTAATACCGGCACGTATGTTTCTCAGATTATTGGTCTGAATGCTGTGCTTAATGGTGACTCAGTGAAAGTATCCTGGTATTCTGCAAATGAATCAAAGGGAACCAATTATGATATTGAACGGACTGTACAAACCGATAACGGTACTTCTCAATGGAGTGTTGTAGGTAATATTAAATCAGGCTTTATTAGTAGTGCCAGATATTATGAATTTCTGGACCATCCGAATGAATTAGGTACCCTTTATTACAGAATAATACAAAAAGATAATCTCGGTAATATCCAGCCTTCTGATGTTGCAAAGGTAGAATTTTTTGAATCGAAAGGAAAAATTTCACTTGGACAGAATTCTCCCAACCCATTTACAGATGAAACGACTATCCTCTTTTATCTTTCTGAACCTTCTTGGATTAAATTTGAATTTTTTAATAGTCATATTGAACTAATAAAAGAGATAGATAGACAAAAATATCCGAAAGGGGAAAACAAAATTGTTTTTTCAGGAAAGGATCTTCCGGTAGGGGTCTATTTTTTCCGCGTTCAGTCAGACGACTTTGTTGAAGTTCGGAAAATGGTACTTGCAAGATGATACCTCAAAAAATTAAAATATTTATCGATTTTGATGGTACTATCACTAAGGAAGATGTTGGCGAATCGATTTTCCGAAATTTCGGAGATAAATTTAAAGTTGATAAAATTATTGATGATCTCTTGAGTGATAGAATATCGGCCAAGCAGTCCTGGGTTGAACTTTGCAATTCGATCGATAAAGTTGATGTGAATTTATTAAACGATTTTATTTATCGAATGGAAGTCGACCCCGGGTTTCATAATATGGTTAGGTTCTGCGAAGATCGCAATATCCAGATTTTAGTTTTGAGTGACGGTTTTGATTATTATATCGATATGATTTTTAATAGAGTGAAATTAAACGGTTTAAAGTATTTCTCAAACCATTTAATAATCTCACCGCAGAATAAACTAATTCCAGAGTTCCCATATTACGATCCCTATTGCAGATGCTCCGCTAACTGTAAAAGAAATCATATAATAAATAACAGCAGAGACGAGGATTTTACTATCTATATTGGAGATGGTAATTCCGATAAAGATACCGCGCAATATTGTGATATAATCTTCGCAAAAGAAAGCCTCCTAAAGTATTGCGAGAAGGAGAGGGTTTCTTTTTCCCCTTTTAGAACATTTGATGATGTCATTGATAAACTTTCTATTGTTTTGGTAAAGAAAAATTTTAAAAAAAGACATCAGGCGGAACAAAAAAGGAGAGAGGCATATATTTCGGAATGATTCATAAATGAATGGATAAAGAACAAAAAATGAAATTATCAGAAATTTTCTTTAAATATCGCAGCTATACACCAATTCCTTTTATTATTATTATGCTGTCCTATTACAACTCCAGTATCTGGAGTCTTATAGCTGGATTTATAATTGCTTGTATGGGAGAATATTTACGCCTATGGGGAGTAAGTTGGGCTGGAAGTGAAACAAGGACAACAGGTAATGTAGGTGGAACATATTTAATTATAAGTGGACCCTTTGCACATTTGCGTAATCCTCTTTACCTGGGAAATATAATGATGTATACAGGTATCGGTATTATGTCATTTGCGTTATTCCCCTGGCTGCAGATTGCCGGCTTGATATTTTTTTCTTTTCAATATCATATTATCATAAATGAAGAAGAAGAATACCTGAAAAATACTTTCGGTAAACAGTTTGAAGAATATACTTCTAATGTCCCCCGCTTTATTCCACGCTTGTCTTCGTATAAGGTTTCCAAGATTGAACAACCCGATTTTTCGTGGAAAGATGGTATGAGATCCGAAATAAGAACTTTGCAGGCGTTTGGATTTGTTATTTTTACGCTTATCATTTTATGGTTTTTAAGAAGAAGCTAAAAAATGAAGTCGATTAATAAAAATATTCTTATTATTGCCGGGGAGGCCTCAGGAGATCTTCACGGTTCATCTCTTATTATTGAACTCAAAAAGATGGATCCATCCATAAATGTTTTCGGAATTGGAGGGGAAAAAATGAAGAATTCCGGGATGAATATTCTTTATTCAATTGACAAACTTGCCTTCCTCGGTTTTACTGAGGTTATTAAACATATTCCATTTATTAGAAAGGTTCAAAGAGAAATTCTCAAGCTTGTAAAAGAAAAAGAGATTAAAAATGCAGTACTAATTGATTATCCAGGATTTAATCTTAGCCTTGCAAAGAAATTAAAAGCATCAGGATTATATATCTTTTACTATATCTCTCCCCAGATTTGGGCTTGGGGAAGCGGAAGAATAAAAAAAATAAGACTACTTATAAATAAAATGATTGTGGTATTTCCTTTTGAAGAGGAACTCTATCGTAAAAATAATGTGAATACTGAATTTGTAGGTCATCCTCTGCTGGAAAGAATAAATGAATATGATTTATTCTCGAAGGACGAATTCTATAATAAATTTAATCTGGATTTAACCAAAGATATATTGCTAATCTTACCCGGAAGCCGTGAAAATGAAATTACTCATATTTTCCCCGCTGCCATTAATGCTGCGGCAAAATTGAGTAGCGAATTCAATCTGCAGACAATTGTAGCATGTGCTGACAATATTGATATTAATATTTTTAATAAGCTTAGCAGAAATACGAATTATAAAATCATAAAAGGTTTCAATTACGATCTGATGAACCTCGCAAAAATCGGCATAATAAAATCGGGGACTTCAACTCTTGAAGCAGGCCTATTCTCACTTCCGATGATTATCGTTTATAAGACCAGCCTGCTTACTTATTTAATAGGGAAAAAATTGATTAAACTAGATACAATTGGTATGGCTAATATTATAACCGGGGAAAAAATTGTTCCAGAATTAATCCAGGGAAAGGCGAATGATCAGAATATTTATTCGGAATGTAAAAAGATTTTATCTGATAATAAGCTTTATTCGTCAATTAAAAGCAGGTTATCACTGCTAAAGGAAAAACTTGGGCATCTGGGAGCTTCCCAAAAGGCCGCTCAAATTATCTATCAGGCGATGAATGAACTTTAGAAAATATAAGCAAGATATTCTTCGCATTATCGGTCTTTTTGTTCTTCCACAATCTGTTGACCTATTATGTAAAAGTCTTAAAGTCACTTTTAAAAATAGGGAGGTAATCAATACTCTTGAAAATCAAAACAGGAACTTTGTTCTTGCATTTTGGCATGGACAAATGCTGCTTGCATGGTACCTTCATAGAAATAAAAATTATACAGCCTTAATTAGCAAAAGCAAAGACGGGGATTTGCTTGCAAAAATATTAAAGCACTGGAAATATAATGTTGTAAGAGGTTCCAGTAGCAAAGGGGGAGAGGTCGCTCTAGGTATTATGGTCGATTATGCAAGGAATAATGAATCAGTGGTAATTACTCCCGATGGGCCCAGGGGTCGCATAAACAAGATGAAAGCTGGTGCTGTTATTACTGCTAAAAAAAGTAAAGCACCGTTAATATTGGTTGGAATTGGATATAATAAAAAAAGAGTATTAAAAAGCTGGGATAAGTTTGAAATTCCAAAGTTATTCTCAGCAGCGAAGGCAGTTTATTCTGATCCTGTCTATATTAAAGAGGATTTGTCCTTTGCTGATACTTCCGATTTGATTCTTAATTGTGAACTGAAATTAAACGAACTTCAGTTTGAAGCTAATAATTTCGGGAATAAACAATGATTAATTTCTTGAAAATAATTCTTTTCCCTGTTATCCCGGTATATGCCTTTGTGGTTGCAGTAAGGAATTGGTTATTTGAATTAAAAATTTTCAAGGAAAGAAGAGTTAATGCTGTAATAATTTCGGTTGGTAATCTTACTGTCGGAGGTTCGGGGAAAACCCCTCTGGTAATTTATCTCCTAGATTTTCTTAAAAAATATGGATTAAAAACCGGTGTTCTAAGCCGGGGGTATGGAAGGAACTCGAGAGGATATAAACTTGTTTCGGATGGGCAAGAAATATTTACTTCTGTTGGTCAATGTGGAGATGAGATTTACCAAACTGTTTCCGAATGCCATGTTCCGGGCGCCGTATGCGAAAACCGGGTTAAAGGGGCGGAAAAATTTATACGCGAAACAGGTGTTAAGGTTATTGTACTTGATGATGCTTTTCAGCACCGATGGATATACAGAGATCTAAACATGTTGGTTTGTGAGCAGAAATTCCTTTTATGTCGTAACTTTCTCGTTAAGAATCTTTTTCCTACTGGAAATAGGCGGGAACCATTCTCATCAGTTAAAAGAGCTGATGTTGTTATAATTAACCGGAAATTTTCTGCCGAAGAAAATATTCCTGTAAATCTCAAAAAATATTTTGAAGGCAAAAAAATATTTAAGGCTAATTATGAGGCTATAGGATTTGTCGATATTAAAAGAAAAATAGACCATCAGATCGAAGAATTTAAAGGACAAAAAAGTCTCCTTGTATCAGGAATCGCAGACCCTTCTTCTTTGATCAATGTTCTTGATAAGAATGGAGTAAATACTGAGAATCAAATGATTTTTGTTGATCATAAGAACTATTCTAATAAGGAAATTCAATCGATTAGAAAAAAATTTTATAATACTAACTCCCATTCAGTTATTACTACTCAGAAGGATGCAGTAAAACTTGTGGGTTTTTCAAAAGAATTTGATGACATAGATATCTTTTATCTTAAAATCAAAATGGTCATGAGCGATGAACAATTATTTATTAAATTTATCCTTGATAAGTTAAATTTAAATCAATGATGCCGCTCAATAATAATTAAATCAAATATTAGATAAATTTAAATTTGGAGTAAAATAAATGTCTAAATACGTCTATTTCTTCGGCGGTAAAAAGGCCGAAGGAAAAGCTGAAATGAAATCTTTGCTTGGAGGTAAAGGAGCTAATCTTGCTGAAATGGTCAATATTGGATTACCAGTGCCGGCAGGGTTTACTATTACAACTGAGGTTTGCATAGCTTACTTTGATAACAAGAATAAATATCCAAGGGAACTGAAAAGCCACGTAGCCTCGTCACTAAAGAAAGTAGAATCCGTGATGGGAGCTAAATTTGGCGATTCCGGAAATCCTCTTCTCGTTTCTGTAAGGTCAGGTGCCAGAGCTTCGATGCCCGGCATGATGGACACTATCCTTAATCTTGGTCTGAATGATACTACCGTCCGTGGTTTAATCGAAAAAACAAAAAATCCTCGTTTCGCTTACGATTCTTATAGAAGGTTTGTCCAGATGTATGGAGATGTTGTACTTGGCTTAAAACCTGTCGACAAGCATGATGCTGATCCCTTTGAAATAATACTGGAAAAGAAAAAACATGATAATGGTTTTAAATTAGATACTGAACTTACCGCCGATCATTTAAAAGAATTAGTATCTGAATTCAAAGCTGCTATTAAAGAGCAAACAGGTTCCGATTTCCCCAATGACCCAATGGAACAGTTATGGGGAGCGATAGGTGCTGTCTTTGGATCTTGGATGAATGATAGGGCCATTGTTTATAGGAAATTGAATGATATCCCCGCAACCTGGGGTACTGCAGTTAATATTCAGTCAATGGTTTTTGGAAATATGGGAGAAGATTCCGGTACAGGCGTTGCATTTACAAGAGACCCTGCCAGCGGAGAAAATGTTTTTTATGGTGAATACTTGTTCAATGCCCAGGGTGAAGATGTTGTTGCTGGTATCCGCACTCCCCACCCGATTTCAGAGCTGAATAAGGAAGCTCCAAAACTTTACAAAGAACTTGATACTTATCGTAGAATCCTTGAAAAGCATTATAAGGATATGCTCGATATTGAATTTACAATTCAGCAAGGTAAGTTATGGATGCTCCAGTGCCGTGTTGGTAAAAGAACCGGTTTCGCAGCAATTAAAATGGCTGTTGATATGGTAAAGGAAAGATTAATTGATAAGGAAGAAGCGATTTTAAGAATCGAACCGAATCAACTTAATCAGCTCCTTCGTCCTATTTTTGATCTGGACCAGAAGAAAAAAGCTGTTGAAGAAGGAAGGTTTATGGCCAAAGGCTTGAATGCAGGTCCAGGAGCAGCATCAGGTAAAGTTGCACTAAGTGCCCAGGATGCCGAAGCGATGGCAGCTAATGGAGATCCGGTTATTCTTGTAAGGATTGAAACATCTCCGGAAGATATTAAAGGTATGAATGCCTCCGAAGGCATCCTAACTGCAAGAGGCGGAATGACTTCCCATGCTGCTCTTGTTGCACGCCAAATGGGTAAAGTTTGCGTTGCTGGATGTGGTGTTTTAAATATTAATTATCAGGATAGAACAATCCGGGTTGAAGGTAAAAACCTTATCGTTAAAGAAGGGGACTATATATCAATCGATGGAACAACTGGTGAAGTTATAAAAGGTAAAATTCAGACAAAACCTTCTGAAATTATTCAGGTGCTTATTAATAAGACCCTTGATGGGAAACAGTCTCCGATATACCAAACCTATGAAAGTCTTATGAACTGGGCAGATAAGTTTAGAAGATTAGGTATCAGGACAAATGCGGACCAGCCCGATCAGGCTTCTAACGCAATTGCTTTTGGTGCTGAAGGTATTGGGCTTTGCCGTACTGAACATATGTTTTTCGGTGAAAACAGGATCATGTCTGTAAGAAAAATGATTGTATCCGATACACTTCAGGAGAGGAAAGCTGCATTAGAAGAGCTTCTTCCTTTGCAAAGGTCAGATTTTTATGGCATATTCAAAGCGATGAAAGGGTTTCCAGTTACGATCAGGACACTTGATCCTCCCTTGCATGAGTTTCTGCCCAACACCGAAAAGGATATAAAAGAACTTGCTGATGTTCTCGGGATTTCAGAAGCAAAACTTGTTGAAAAAATTGAAGGTCTCCATGAATTCAATCCAATGCTTGGTTTCAGGGGCTGCCGTCTCGGCATCCTTTATCCTGAAATTACTGAAATGCAGGCGCGTGCTGTATTTGAAGCAGCTTGTGATGCAGTGGCCGGGGGTATTAAGGTTAAACCTGAAATAATGATTCCGCTGGTTGGAGATCTTAATGAATTCAAGCTTCAGGAAGATATTGTGAGACGGGTTGCTATGGAAGTATTTAAAGAGAAAGGAAGAAAGCTTCCTTATCTTGTAGGAACAATGATAGAACTTCCCAGAGCTTGTTTACTTGCTGATGAAATAGCAAAAAGTGCCGAATTCTTCAGCTTTGGTACCAACGATCTTACTCAAACAACATTCGGACTCTCAAGAGATGATGCCGGAAAGTTCCTTCCCTTATATGTCCAGAAGGAAATATTACCCAATGATCCTTTCGAAGCACTTGATCAGAATGGAGTTGGTCAGCTTGTTAAAATGGGTGTGGATAAAGGACGCTCAACTCGTCCGAATCTTAAGATTGGAATCTGCGGTGAACATGGTGGTGAACCTTCTTCTGTCGAATTCTGTCATCGAGTAGGCTTAAACTATGTAAGTTGCTCACCTTTCAGAGTGCCGATTGCACGGCTTGCTGCAGCTAGAGCTGTCATAAAAGAATTAACTGCAAAACCAGTTAAAAAAACGACAACTAAAAAAAATGCAGGTAAAAAAGTTCTTTCTAAAAAGAGAAAATAATAAAGTAATCAACGGGAAAGGAAATTTTCCTTTCCCGATTTTTTTAATAAATGAGGTTATGAAGAATGAAATTATCAGACTTCAAGTATAATTTGCCAAAGACTTCAATTGCTAAATACCCTGCCTCTTCAAGAGATAAGGCTAAACTCATGGTACTTAACCGTGAAAAACAAGAAATAGAGAATAAGGTATTTACAGATGTCTGCGACTATATGGAAAAAGGGGATATTCTTGTAGTTAATGAAACAAGAGTATTTCAGGCAAGGTTATATGGAAAAAAAGAAAAAACTAATGCCAAAATTGAAGTTTTTCTTTTAAGGGAATTAAATTCTGAAGAATGTATCTGGGACGTTATTGTAGATCCAGCCAGAAAAGTCAGGATTGGGAATAAGATTTATTTCAACGATAAACTCTGGTGTGAAGTTATCGATAATACAACTTCACGCGGACGGACCGTTAGGTTTAATCAGCCCGGAAATGTGTTTAAGGCGATTGAAAAAATTGGTATGACCCCCCTTCCCCCTTATATCAAAAGAGAACCGGAACCTTCAGACAGGGAAAACTATCAAACCGTCTATGCTAAAATTGACGGGGCTGTTGCAGCTCCTACTGCGGGGCTTCACTTTTCTCAACGGCTTTTACAGAAAATAGAAAAGAAAGGAATCGAAATTGTCCCGGTTATACTTCATATTGGCCTGGGAACTTTTCGTCCCGTTGAAGTTGAAGACCTTACAAAACATAAAATGGATTCGGAATATTTCGAAATAACCCATTCCTCGGCTGAAAAAATAAATAAAGCTATTTCCTCCAGGAAGAAGGTTTTTGTGGTAGGCACAAGTACTTGCCGTGCTCTTGAAACAAGTGTTACTGCTGACAGATTTGTAAAGCCAAACCGGGGGTGGACAGATAAATTCATCTATCCTCCTTATGATTTTAAAATTACTGACCGGCTTATAACTAATTTTCATTCACCCGAATCTACTTTGCTTATGCTTGTCTGTGCATTGGCTGATACTGATTTCATTATGAAAGCCTATAAGAAAGCCCTAAAGGAGAATTACCGCTTTCTAAGCTATGGCGATGCTATGATTATTTTATGAGGATCTTTGCCGTTATCCCCGCTGGGGGAAAAGGTACAAGGAGCGGATTTAATCTTCCTAAGCAGTACCTTAAGATAAACGGGAAAGAACTTATAGCCTATACTTTGGAGGTCTTTCAAAAAAACAGGTCGGTTGATGAAATAATAATCTCAGCCGATCCTTTTTATTTTAAACTTCTTGAAAAAATTAAAAAGAAATATTCCTTTTCTAAATTGTCCGGGTTGGTCAAAGCAGGTAAAGAAAGACAGGACTCTGTTTATAACGGTTTAATCTCTCTCTCAGCCTCGGCCGGCGATTTAATTATTGTGCATGATGCTGTGCGTCCTCTATTACCGGCGAAGGTATTGTCAGATGCGATAAAAATAGCTAAAGAAAAAGGAAATACCCTTGTCTGTATAAAAGCAAAAGATACTTTAATCCGCGGAAAAGATTTGGTTGAAAAATATATAGAGAGGGAGAAGGTCTGTTATGTTCAGACCCCGCAAATCTTTGAATATTCTGTACTCAAAAAAGCCATGGACAAGGCTTTTAAGGATGAATTTAGAGGAACCGATGAATCAATGTTAGTTCAAAGGCTTAATAAAAAAATTAATATTGTTGAAGGATCTGTTTTTAATTTTAAGGTAACCTCTAAAGAAGATATTAAACTTTTGTCAAAATTAATTTTTAGTAAACGCTGAATGATAATACAATAAATTTTGAGGCTGACTCAGTATTCTTGGTCAGCCTCAATTATTTTTATTCTTCTATTTTAAATATTTCTCTGTGCCCCCCTTCTACAAGCGTCATATAATCTTTCATTATTTCCTTAACTTCAGGTTTTTGTGTTGTTCCAGCCATTTTTTCCCATGTAGCTAAGTTCTCTACTTCCATCTCTAAAATAACTGTCCAGTAATTCGAAACAGCATCTGTCATTATCCTTGTTTTCCCCATACCTTCCATAATTTTGCCTGCTTCCTTGAATATTTTAACTAGATCTTTTGCCTTCCCTGGTTTTGTCTGGAATACTTCTCTTACTAAATACATATTTACTCCTTATATTTAATTTGGGTTAAATTGTTTCAATTAACGGGATTTATTACATGCAGTTTTAATCCTGATAGGTAGATATTACTTTTGAATATGATTTATTTTAACATAAATCACAATATCGTGCATGGCACAATATTTCCTTATATATTTGTTGGCTTTTAATATCAAATAAAGGATTTATGGGTACCGGTCAGACAATGATTACTCTTTTTGCGATGGTTCTGCTGTCGTTCTTAATTCTAAGGGTAAATAGTTTATTCCTGCAAACTAACACTACCTTGTATACTACAAAGTTCGATGTTTTGGCACTCTCCATTGCACAATCTATGATCCAGGAAATAGAGGCTAATTCTTTTGACCAAAATACTGTTTCCGCATCTGTAACGAATACATCTGGACTTTCTACAATTCTGGGTCCCGAATCAGGGGAAACCTTTGCTACCTATAACGATGTTGATGATTATAATAACTATACAAGGACAGTGTCTACCCTTCCTTCTGCTGTTTTTAATGTTAAATGTAAAGTTGATTATGTTACCTCTGCTGCTCCGGATGTTGCTACATCCACCCCTACGTGGAATAAAAGAATTTCTGTTTATGTTACGAGCCCTTCGATGATGATTAGTGCTGGCAATGTTACAAAAGCAGATACTGTAAAAATATCTCAGGTTTTTAGTTATTGGATTTTTAAGTGAAGTTATGGGTTATGCAACCATTTTAGATATTGCAGGTTCTATACTTATTGGAGCTATGTTGCTGGGAATTATTCTTAAACTGAATAATACTGCCTCATGGAGTATTTATTCTAACGCCGGTGAGCTAAATTGTCAAACCAACTTGACTAGTATGAGCATGGTGCTGGAAAATGATTTTAGGAAAATCGATTATTGTTCCGATAATACTAATATTCAGGATCCCGCTAATGCTATTCTTGCTGCTGATACTACTTCTATAAAATTTATATCTGATTTGAACAAGGATGGTAAAATGGACACCGTTTATTATTACATAGGTCCTGCTACTGAACTTAGTTCTACTGCAAACCCGAGGGACAAAATTCTTTACCGTATTGTAAATAACGCTGCAAAGCTGGGTTCTGACGCTGGTATTACTCGCTTCTATATAGTCTATTATGATGTAAATGGGGACACTGTCCATACCCCTGTTTCTTCTACCAATCTTTCCCTGATTAACGATATTGAACTGAACATGAATATTGAAAATACTTCTGTCGATAGCAGTAAGCTTAATTCCTATTGGCGTCAGGCACGTTTAACTGTACCTAATATAAAGCACAGGTAATTTATGGGTGGTAAAGCTATATTATTCGTTGTTCTCGGTTTCAGCCTGACTTTCCTCGTAATCGGTCAGAATTATAACCGCATTACCTTAAGAGCTAACGATAATATGACCAATTATGCAAATAATGAAATATCGCATAATATTGCACTTTCAGGGGCGAATATCGCCTGTAATGCTTTCTATATTGATCCTACCTGGGCCGCGGGTTATTCAAATGTACCCTATCAGGGAGGTACTTTTAGCGTCACTTGCAAAACCTTGGACGCTATTAAACTTATTAAGAGTATTACATCCATTTCAACCTTCCAGGGATTTAATGGTTATTCATTGAATGCATATCATGATACTATTATAGTTACATTTCAACCCAGCAGGTTTTCCCGCTATGCTTATTATTCAACAAATGAAGGTGGAACTATTTACTGGGCTACAGGCGATACTGTAAAAGGACCCCTGCAGACGCAGGATTATCTTCGAGTTTCAGGTAACCCTGTTTTTCTGGGCATGGTTGGTACCAAACTCGGTGTGTTAAAAAAGAATGGCTCTTCCGACCACCCACAGTTCCTCGGTGGTTTGTTGACTGGTAGTGATGTTTCAATAAATTCTGCAGGTGTATCTTCTGTTGAATCTTTTGCCCTTACCAATGGGTTTGAGTTTTCGGGACATGATACCGTGTACCTTAATTTTAAAGGCGACTCTCTTAAATATAGATATACCTGGAACGCAAAGGATACTACAAAATTAATTTCTGCCATGGTACCCAATGGTGTCCTTTTTGTTAAGGGTGGTACGGCAAGGATAAAAGGTACTGTCAAAGGACAACTTACACTCGGCTGTTCTCAGGTTAGCTCCAAAGGCGGAAGTGTTTATTTAGACAGCAGTATTGCTTATAAAACTAACCCGATCAGCAATCCATCATCAACGGATATTTTTGGAGTTGTAACTCAGAATAATTTTATAATAGAGGATAATACTCAAAATAATAATAGTGTAACTATCCAGGCATCCATATACTGCCAGGCAGGAAGCTTTTCTGCTGATAATTATTCTACCCGCGGATATGACGGTTATATAAATTTGTTGGGAGGAATAGTCCAGAACATAAGGGGAGCGGTTGGAACTATAGGCAGCAGTGGTAATATTACCAATGGTTTTAGTAAAAATTATTCTTATGACCGAAGGTTCATGTTTAGTGCCCCCCCCAATTTTCCGAATACGGGTTTATACAATGTAATCTCCTGGTATGAATAATAATAAGGTTTAATTATTTACTTGCTCCCCACTATTCTGATCGTTAGTTCCAAACGGGTTTCCTGATTTTTTATTATTTTTACATCTAAATAATCCGGATGTAAAATGTTTAAACAAGTCTTTTTATTACTCATTATGTTTTTTGTTTCCTTCATGATTTTTAATTGCTCAGATTCTACCGAATCAAATGCAAAAAAATTCGTAGACAACTATTCAAAGGAATTCCAGATACTATATTACCAGGCAAGCCTTGCCCAGTGGGTAGCTAATACTAATATCACTGATGAAAATACTCAAAAAGAAATCACGGCAAATAAATTATTATCAGAGTTTGAGGGAAGAAAAGGAATCATCGATTCTGTCAAAATGTATCTGAAAGTAAGAAGCAAACTTGATTTTGTAACTTTGGGTCAGCTCGATAAGATTTTATATAATGCAAGTCATGCCCCGGCGTCAATTCCACAAGTTGTCGATCAGTTGGTTAATGCCGAAGCTAAACAGACCCAGGTTCTCTATGGCTATGAATTTAAATTGAAGGATGGTAAAAAAGTTACGGCTAACGATATTGATAATATGCTCGTCAGCGAAATGAATATTGCCAAACGTCAGGAAATCTGGGAAGCTTCCAAGGAAATCGGCAAAAATCTTAAAGATGGTCTTTCAAACCTACAGGGGCTCCGGAATAAGGTGGCAAGAGAAATGGGTTACTCATCATATTTTGACCTTGAGATTTCCCTTTATGGTATGAAAGCCGGTGAGATGAAAGAATGGATGCAAAAGGTGAATGACCAGCTTAAGCCATTATATGAACAGATTTATACATGGGTCAAATATAAACTTGCTGAAAGATATCATGCCCCGGTGCCTGATAAAATTCCTGCCCACTGGCTTCCTAACCGCTGGGCTCAGGAATGGCCTGGAATTGTAGAAGGTATAAACCTCGATAATATGTTCAAGGGAAAATCTCCCGAATGGATTGTTAAACAGGGAGAAAAATTCTATATCTCCATGGGCATGCCCCATCTTCCCCAGTCATTCTGGGACAAATCGGATCTTTATTCTCTTCCTGCAGATTTTCCACGAAAGAAAAATACTCACGCCTCTGCATGGCACCTCGATCTCGATAAGGATATCCGCTCTTTAATGAATGTTGAATCCAATGCCGAGTGGTTCCAAACTGTCCATCATGAACTCGGTCATACTTATTACTTTATTGCATATTCAAATCCCAATATTCCTATTCTTCTCCGCGATGGTCTTAATCCTGGGTTCCATGAAGGGATGGGGGAATTGATTTCAACCGCTTCAATGCAGCAGCCTTATTTAAAGGAAATTGGCCTTCTGGCAAATGATGTTCAGATAGATTCAATTAAATGGCTCCTCAATGAAGCATTAAGTAATGTCGTATTCATCCCCTTCGCTACAGGCACAATGACTATGTGGGAATATGAGTTCTATGAAAACAACCTTCCTAAAGATCAGTTTAATAAAAAATGGTGGGAACTCGCTGAAAAGTATCAGGGCATAGTCCCCCCCACTGTCCGCGATGAAGTATATTGCGACGCTTCAACTAAAACCCATATAAATGATACCCCTGCCTACTATTATAATTATGCTGTCGCCAAACTTGTCCAGTACCAACTCCATAACTATATAAGTAAACATATTCTTAAACAGAATCCGCATTATGCTAATTATTATAATAGTAAAGAAACAGGACAATATCTTTTAAGTATCCTTGAAAAAGGAAAGACTGTCGACTGGCGTTCTTTTATAAAGGAAAAAACAGGCGAAGAGCTAAGCGCCAGTGGAATGATCGAGTACTTCCAGCCCCTTATGGATTGGCTTAAAAAAGAAAATGCCGGTAGGAAAATTGGCTGGTAAAATTATTTAGCTCTCTCATATTGTTTCGGCCATTCAATTTCTGCTTTAAGCGCTTTTGCAGCGTGCATCGGCCAGTAAGGATTCCGCAGTATTTCCCTTGCAAGCAGAACTATATCCGCCTGACCAGTTCTTATAATTTGATCCGCTTGTTCCGGGGAGGTGATAAACCCAATTCCCCCGGTTAGTATTCCAGCTTCTTGTTTTATTTTTTCGGAAAATGGGATCTGATAACCGGGACCTGCCGGAATTGGTGCTTTCGGCGCATTTCCCCCGCTCGAACAATCTATCAGGTCAACCCCAACTTCCTTTAACTTTTTTGAAAGTAGCACTGAATCCTCTATACTCCAGCCTCCTTCGATCCAGTCTGAGGCTGAAATCCTTGCAAATAATGGGAAGTCCCCGGGTATTGTTCCTCTCACTCCTT
>OCZT010001568.1_pt1 | contig 23662 bp, 17 predicted proteins | sample 1539031 | NCBI WGS metagenome assembly OCZT01 (sample SAMEA3539308, study PRJEB22396) | soil metagenome | biome: tundra; feature: field; material: soil | place: USA | collected 2010-05 | depth 0.15 m | reverse complement strand
CGGAGATTCGCGCGCAGTTGTTCCAGCCCTTCGTGAGCGCGGGCAAGCGCAACGGCCTTGGCTTGGGCCTGGCGCTGTCGCGGCAGACGGTGCTGGATCACGGCGGCGATATGTGGGCGGAATCGGCCCCCGGCCACGGCGCGCGATTCAGCTTCCGGCTACCGGGGGCGCACGTCGCGCAGGCGCCAGGGCTGGTGGTGGGGGAGACGCGGGGGTAGGGGCTCTTCGCAGTCCGCGGGCCGATGTCCTGCCCGGCCCACCACCACGGTAGAATCGTAGATACGCGGGCGCGTAGCTCAGGTGGATAGAGCATCAGCCTTCTAAGCTGAGGGTCGCTGGTTCGAGTCCAGCCGCGCCTACCATTTCTTTTTCGTCACTTCCGCGACCCTCTGCCGGAGGCAATTGGTTCGCGCCAAGTGAAACCTCCCCAAACATCAAACCACACCCGGCATATTCCACACAATTCCAGACAGGTTTGGGCCTGGTTCGGCGCTCTGTCCGGACATTTCCAGCGGTGCGGGAAAGCTCCAAAAATAGCGCCCTGATGGCGTAAGGTGTGATCGTGGGGCAGGGGCGTACAGCCGGTGGAAGTCGCCGGGCAGCCCAATTAGCCGGGGCGCATTTGATCACAACTGGTTGCCATTGATCCCGACGAGTCCACTGCCGAAGCCATTGGTGACTGGCATTACCGGGTGGCGCAGGGCTACTGCTTCTGAAACGGTCGCCCCCACATATGTGCCCCTCTGCGCCGTATTATGGGCCGCCTATTTCCCGGAGAAATAGGCCCGCCGCCATCCCGCTACGCAGGCTCACCGAAAGGACACCAACTTTCGAAGCAGCGATGTCGACAACTGGAAGCGATTGACCTCGTCCGGACGAATCGAACTGCCGGCACGCAAGTCCGTGGGTTTGCCTCGCGACCATTCGTGCTTTGCGGATTGCCGATCAAACGTCCGGCTGCCGGCTGCCTCCTGCACGAGCGCCGCAATGGCCGATTCGTCTTGCAGGTGACCGGCCACGCGAATTACGGGCTGCCCTGGGGACAGGACCGCCTCGTACCTCTCTTCCTCGCCACCCTGGCCGTCCGACAGCAGAGCGAGACCATCACCTTCCACAGCGGCGCGGAGATGCTGGACGTCTTCGGTATGCAGCAGGGTGGGTCGCAGTACCGCCGCCTGATCGAGGCATTCCAAAGAGTGTTCGGCGCCACCATCTTTTTCGGCACCAACACCCAATTGAAGGCCGCCCCGGTCTTCCACCAGGTGCGCTTCAACTTCATGAGCGAAGCGCGCATCTGGTACGGCCGCAATTTCGATCAACCCGATCTCCCGGGCGACTGCCAGAACGTAATCGTACTGACGCCGGAATTCTATCAGGAGGTCACGTCGCATCCGATTCCTACCGACCTGCAGGCCGCCAAGGCGCTGTCGTGCGCACCCGCTGCACTGGATCTCTTTACTTGGCTCTCCTATCGCTGTTTCATCGCCAAGGCTGAAGAGCGGATTCCGCTGTTCGGAGAGTGCGGCCTGGTGAGCCAACTGGGAAGTAGTGCGTATCGCAGACCGCGGAAATTCCGGCAGCGCCTGGAGACTTGGCTGGGTCTAGTGAAAGCACTGTGGCCGTCGTGTCCGGCACGGATCAGCGCTGACGGGGTGCGACTGATCGTGGCGCCCGCGACCGCTATGGCGGCGTCTGGAGGTGAGGATGTTCGTGCATGAAAGGTCATCGGCGCAATTGGGTCGGAGCATTTCCCTGGCGACGATTGACGAGGTGGTCGCAGCGCGACTCGGTGAGACGCGTGTCGGAGGAAATGCACAACCAGCCGTATTCAATCGTCAGATCGCGATGTACCTTACCCGGACAGGACTTCCACCTGTTAGAACAACGCGTCTTTCAGGACGCACCATCTCGGGATTTTACTTGACAGAAAATCGTGCCTCACGTTATGCTTGAACCGATTCAATGTCTATTTAGGTTCTGATGAGGTTAAGGTCTTTAAATCTGAACTGCTTCAGTCGAAACATTCTCAGGAGGTAGTCATTGTGAATCGTCGCCGGTTTTTGACAAACGGAATAGCGCTGCCCACCGCGGCATACGCTGTGTCGAGCGCGGAATCGCTGTCGGAAGGCTCTGAAAGTGGGAGTGACAAACTGAGCCTTCAGGATAAGTTCTTTGGCTGCATCGCCGGCCTCCACGTCGGCTCGGCGCTTAAAGGGCGGGGCGAGGGTTTGGATTGGCAGGAAATTCAGTCGAAATACGGCACCATCGACCGGATGACCAGCTATCAGGATTACCACAACGGCTGGGATCGGGAACCAGGAACCACTGAGGATGGAGTCGAACGGTCGAAGATGATGAGCACCGCGATCATCGAGAAGAAGGACCGGGTGACCGCCGAGGACGTGCGGAAGATCTGGGTGCGGGACATGAAGCCCGAAGCCGCGGGCATGATCTCAGAACCCTTCGAAGGGGTCCTTTTGGCGATGGCCAAGTCCGGTATCCCGGCTTGCGACATCGGCAGGTATTGCGACTATGCCGGCCTGGTGTCCATGTCGCGCTCCTGCCATCCGATCGCGTTGATCAACGCCGGCAATGTCGATGGCGCCGTGGAGGACGTGTTCGAGGTCGGGCAGCTTTATCAAACCACCAACAGTCGCGGCCTGCTGTGGGCTGGTGTCACGGCGATTGCAATTGCTTCCGCCACCAAGCAGGGAGCAACTGTTGACAGCGTCATCGCCGCCATCCTCAAAGGCCACCCGCGGTTCGTGGCCGCCGGCGCCGCCACCAGCCAGATGCCGGTCGTGCACGAGATCGAGCGGGCCCTGGAACTCACGAAGAACTGCAAGGACTACCGCGAAATGCGCGTGGCCTTCGACAAGGTTTACAACGGCAAGGGCATGGCGTACTACTGCGCCTACGCCAACGAGGTGGTCACCAAGGCCGTCTGCGTCTTCATGATGTGCAAAGGCAACGTCAAAGAGGCCATGATCTCGGCCGTGAACATGGGACGCGATACCGACTGTCTGTCGGCAACATCTTCCGGAATCTGCGGCGCTCTTACTGGGGCGGGTTCGATTCCGGAAGAGTGGTTCAAGCAGGTAGATTACGCGACCACGAAGATGCCGGTCACCAGCAGCCGAAGAACTGTCAAGCAAACGGCCGACGGGCTGTACGAAGCCTATCGGACAAGGCTTCACAAGATGCGGACATTTGCCGAGGAAATGGAGAAGGCCTGAACGCCCTCTCGCCAGGTACTTGCATTGCGCTGGCCGGGATCGGCCGCCAACGGTTCACCCCGGCTGCTTAGCTTAGGAGAGTTGAAAAAGGGCTATGCGCGGGAATTCGTAAGACTGGTGAAATGACGGGTACTCTGAGAAGAGGCTTTAAACTTGGACGTTGCCTAGCAACAACGAGTTTACGCGCATCCTTCAATGGCCCGGATACCGTGTGTACCGGCAGGAAATCGACGAGAAGAACAAGACCTTGGATTTGTGGGTGCGGCGAAAGCGCGGCAATCGGAAACTGGAGTGTTCCGGCTGCGGGCGGAAGTTCACCGATGCCCACGACAAACGCGAGCGGGCGGTGCGGGACCTGCCCTGGAGCGTATTCCAAGCCACGGTACACATCGAAGTGTATCGGGTGAAGTGCCCGCGGTGCGGCGTGCGGGTCGAGAAGGTGCCGCCGCTGCCGAGCAAGGCCCCCTTCAGCAAGCGGTTTGAGGACGCGTTCGGCCAGGCGTGCGAGAGTGCTTCGGCGCGGCAAGTCGCTCGACGGATGGGGCTAACGGAGAGCACCGTCCGGGCGATCGATCTGCGGTGCCTGGAGCGATGGGATGCGGAGCGGCGACAGCCACCGCTGCGGCAGATGGGTGTCGATGAGATCTACCGGGGCAAGAAAGACAAGTTTCTGACGGTGGTGTGCGATCTGGAAACCGCCGAGCCGCTATGGTTTGACACGGAGCGAAAGAAGGAGACGCTGGATGAGTATTTCCATACTCAGTTGGTCAGTCGGCAGCGGAAACGCATTGAGGCGGCGTGTGTCGACATGTGGGAGCCGTTTCGGTTGATCATCGAGCAATGGGCGCCCCAATGCAAGATCGTGTACGACAAGTTCCATGTCATGCAACACGCCAACGATGCTATCGACGAAGTGCGCAAGGCGGAATTCTTTCGGCAAGGGCTGAAAAAGCGGGGGCTCATCAAAGGGAAGAAGTGGTTGCTGATGAGTCGCTGGAAGAACCTGACGTCGGCACATCGTGGGGAATTGAGCCGGGTGTTCGAACTCAACCGGCGGGTCTTCAAAGCCTATCTGTTGAAAGAGAGCTTAGAGGGGCTGTGGAACTACCGATATCGAGGGGCCATGCTCAATTACTTGAATCGGTGGATGGACCAACTGAAGTGGCAGCGGCTAACTCCGTTCGAAAAACTCGCGGCGACGCTCTTGAAGCACGCGGACGGCATTGCCAACTATTGCCAGACCAAAGTACGCTTCGGCGTAGTCGAGGCCGTCAATGGGAATATTCGCATGCTCATCAACCGGGGTCGCGGCTACAAGAACCTCCGATATCTACTGCTGAAGGCCAAGCGCATAGCTGTGATGAATCTCGAATTCATCGCAGTTTGCGGCTTGAAGAAAGCCGCGTAAAATGGCACTCATTTACGAAATCTTCCGCAGAGCCTTTTTTCTTTTACGCGACCGCGCTTCATCTCTGTCAAATCAAAAGGAGACCTGAACTCTTATGAAGGTGGCAATTCTATTTGTGGCAGTTGCGAGCATACTTGCGGCGCAGTCCACCCCGATCCCCATAATATTCGACACCGACATCGGCGGCGATGTCGATGACGCCCTGGCGCTGGCCCTAGCCCTGCAATCGCCGGAATTGGACGTGAAAGCCATTACGACCGTGGGTGATCAGGCCCCGCTCCGGTCGCGTCTGGTATGGAAGGAACTCGGCTTGTTCGGCCGGCAGGGCATCCCGATTGGCGCCGGCGCGGAAGAGCCGCTGCTGGACCTTCCGCGCACGGGGCGTCACCCGCAACTGGAAGTGGTGACCGCCGAGGATGTAGTTCCTGGACCGCCGCTGCGCGCCGTCGACCTGATCGTCCGCACGCTGCTCGATTCGCCGCGTAAGGTCACGATCGTTCCGGCAGGGCCTCTCACGAATATTGCGCTGGCACTCAAGACCGAACCCCGCATGAAGGACAAGATTGAGCGCATCGTGCCGATGGGCGGCGCGTACCAGGTATTGCAGCCGGAGTACAACCTCTACTGCGACCGCATCGCGTCCGAAATTGTGTTTCGCTCGGGTGTCCCGATCACCGGCGTAGGCCTCGACGTTACTACCCGCTGCAAGATGAAGGCGGAGGATATCGAGCGCCTGAAAACGGCCGGGCACCCGACTTCCACTTTCCTGGTGCGGCTGATCGATTTGTGGAGGGAGACTCCCCCGAACCGGTATCCTACCCTGCATGATCCACTCGCGGTCGCAGTGGCCATGCTGCCTTCGCTGGTGGAGACCCGGCTTGGGCGCGTGCAGGTGGAAACTGCCAGCCCGATGCTTTATGGGCTGACGCTGTTCACGCCTGCCGACCGCCTGCCGAAGGATGCGGGCGCGGCGAGTACGCGAGTCGCACAGACGGTGGATGTGGAGCGGTTCTTGAACCTGTTTATGGAGCGGTTGAGCGCCCGTGCCAGAGCCAGCGGTCGGCTGGGAGTCGAACACTGCGAGTAACGATTCCGATGTGGACCCGAGCAGCCAGTTGGACAGTGATCTTAAGTTGGCTACCCCTGTTGTGCGCCGCCGTGCCACAACCCTCTGACTGGGTTCCTGCACGCTGGCCGTGGTCTGATGCAAAATCTCTGGAGTTGCTGGCAGACAGCCCGGTCAATTGTCTTTTGCTGAAAAGCTACAACGCCGATTTCGTTGACGCGGCAGCAAAACTGGGATTGGTGACTCTGGTGGTGGTCTCTCCCGGTGAGGATGCCGTTGCGGTGGCTCGCAAAGCGCTCGGTGCGAAAGTCAACGGCATCGTGATGGACGGGGATTTTTCGGACGCCGAAACCACCGCGGTGAAGCAAGCGGCGGGGAACTCGCCGGTGATCGAACTGCGCGCGCGAAGCCGCCTGCAGCTCGGTTCCCAGGCTCCGGTCATAGGAACTTACCAGGGAGTTTGGCCGGGCGTCGCGTTGATGCAGAATATTGCTGGTCCTACCGGCTCCACGTGGATTCAGACGAATACCGGGTTTATCCGGGCAGTCCGCGCGTGGGGCGCCGGTATGCTGTGGATTGCCAACGAACCGCCGCCCAGAACAGTGATCACGCGCAGGCGCTACCAGCAAGCCGTCGCCGATGCTGCCATGTCCGGTGCCCGCTGGGTAGTCGCATTCGACAGCGACTTGGCCGCGCGACTGCACGGCCACGTAGAGCAGGCTATGGGCGACTGGAACGCCATTAATGAAGTCCTGCGCTATTTCGAACACCACCCGGAGTGGCGAGTCATGCGGGAGTACGGCAAGCTGGTGCTGGTTCAGGACCCCGCCGGCGGCGGCCTGGTCTCGGGAGGCATCCTGGACATGATTGCAGTCAAGCGTATGCCCTTGCGGGTTGTTCCGCGTCAGTTCCTCACTGTTGAAGCACTCGAGGGCGCCAGTGTGGTCGTGAACGTGGATGGCGGCGTACTCACGGCGGAGCAGGAGCGGGCGCTCCGCGAATTCACGCGCTCCGGCGGGACGATTCTGAACAGACCGTCTGGTTGGAGAGATGAAGGCGCCAGGAGCAACAGCTTCACACTGGACAAGCCCAGCCTGGACCGTTTGAACGACCTTGGGGATGAGGTGAACTCGCTGATTTCACCTGGTAGCTTTGGAGTGCGCTTGTTTAACGCCTCCTCGATGCTGACCAACGCACTCGTCTCCAAAGATGGCAAAACCATCGTGGTTCATCTGGTGAACTACTCGGAGTACCCTGTGGAGAACGTCACGTTAATGTTCCCGAGCGATCACAAAAGAGTAACTCTCATCGCACCGGAAGGGAGCCGACCAATTCTGGACGTCTTCCAAACCCCGGATGGGTCGGGCGTGGGCGTGGAGAAAGTGAACGTCTGTGCGGTTATCAAACTGGAGCAATAAACGCCGCGCCGGACACGGCCGGGCGACACTGCCTCGACTTAACTCAAATGACGGCAGTGCGGCAAATTGTTTTGACACGCTCGCGGGTTTCATGTCATAATCAAGCTGTTTTGAATCGATTCAGATAGGGTTACGTGTGAAAATTTCTTCTCTGAGTAAAAGGAACCTAATTATCGTTATTGGCAGCGCCAACATGGACGTCGTCGCGTCGGTGGAACGGCTCCCTCGCGCGGGCGAGACGGTCGCCGGCTCGGATTTTGCGCTGTTTCCCGGAGGGAAGGGAGCGAACCAGGCGTGCGCCGCAGCCCGGCTCGGCGGCGCGGTGACGTTCGTCGCTCAGGTCGGTAGCGACCCGTTTGGCTTCGCCCTCATCGAGAGCCTCCGCGAAGCCGGTGTCGACGTCCAATACGTGGGCACCGCGTCCCGGCCGACTGGCTGCGCCTCGATTTACGTGCTCCCTGACGGTGAGAACTCGATCGTCATTTCTCCCGGCGCGAATGCGACACTCGATCCTGCGACCGCGGTCTCGCGGCTCAATGCGCTGGACGGAGCCGGCTTCGTCCTCTCCCAACTCGAGATCCCCATGGAGACCGTGGAGGCGGCTCTTCAGGCAGCCCGGATGAGGGGTGCGACGACCATCCTGGACCCCGCGCCTGCGCGAACGCTCTCGCCGTCCCTGCTCCGCACGGTGGATTTCCTCACTCCCAATCAGTCGGAGTCTGCAACCCTTCTCGGGAATCCTTCCTGGTCGATTCGCGACTTCGCGGATGCGGAGGAAGCCGCGGCCGGTCTGCTGGCGCTGGGATCTTCGACCGTCGTAATGAAACTCGGTGCGCTAGGTTGTCTGGTGGCCAACAAGGAAGGGCGCCTGCGCGTCGAGGGCTGCACGGTTGCCGCGGTGGACACTACGGCCGCCGGCGATGCGTTCAACGGAGCCTTCGCCGTGGCTCTGGCCGAGGGACTCCCTGTGGCGGCGGCGGCCTCGTTCGCCAATGCCGCGGGCGCGATTTGTGTCACCCGGCGTGGTGCCCAGTCCTCCCTTCCCGGCCGCGACGAAATCGACCGCTTCCTCGGTCTCGCCGCGTTAGCGACTAAGTGATGCGCCCGCACCAAAGGAGATCTGAATGCTCGTTGTGAATGATGTCCGCCTGGCGACCCTTTTGTGCATCCTCACGATGCTTGGATGGGGCTCGTGGGCGAACACACAGAAGTTGGCGGGAAAAGACAAGTGGGCATTCCCCCTCTACTACTGGGACTATGCAATCGGTGTCTTTGTCCTTGGTATTTTACTCGCACTCACGCTCGGCAGTTTCGGCGCCGTGGGGATGCCGGCCATAGAGAACCTGGGCCAGGCCGCACCGGGGCCGCTGGCTCGCGCAGTGCTCAGCGGCGTTCTTTTCAACCTGTCGAACATTCTGCTGGTCGTGGCCATCGATATTGCAGGGATGTCGGTGGCTTTCCCAATCGGCGTCGGACTTGCACTGGTAATTGGAACACTGGCTTCCTACGCGCAGGTTCCGAAGGGTAACCCGGCGCTGTTGTCTTGCGGTGTCGCACTGGTCGTCTTCGCGATGATCATGTCGGCGATGGCCTACCGCAAGCTTCCGCGCGCTGCGGATTCTCGCTGGGCGCGAGGGATTGTTTTTGCTGTTTTGGCAGGTTGCCTGATGGGTTTCTTCTACCCGCAATTGTCGGCTGCCATTTCACCAGACTTCAATACCGCGCCGCTGAAAAGCGGCTACCTGACACCTTACACGGCCCTGATGTTATTCGGCGTGGGACTCCTGCTCAGCAACGTGCCGCTCAACACGGTGTTCATGCGGATGGGAAACCTGAACTATCGCGACTATTCCAGTGGAACGTTGCGCCTGCACTCGCTTGGCTTTCTCGGCGGTCTCGTCTGGATGGTCGCCCTCTCGGCAAACCTCCTTGCTTCCGGAGTCGTGGGCCCGGCGATTTCCTATGCCCTCGGGCAGGGCGCCACCCTGGTCGCGGCGATCTGGGGCGTGGTCATATGGCGCGAATTCCGAAACGCTCCGCCCGGGACCGGACGCTTGATGGTGCTGATGTTCGTTGCCTACGGCGTTGGCTTAGCCTTGGTCGGAATGGCAACCTTGTCGTGACTTAATGAGCGTCGGCTGAACAATTCGATTGGTATCTTACAATGCGGGTACACCCGCGCAGAGGACACTATGGCTAACGAAATCCAAAGGCGCACACTGATGGGTGCGGCCGGTCTCTTCATAACAGGTGCCGCGGCGCAGGAGGTTGCCGAAGCCCGGAAATCGCCGATGAAGCTGGTCATCGGTTCGGATCACGCGGGCTTTCCAATGAAGGGGCCGCTCATCGCCACCCTCAAGTCGTGGGGACATAATGTGAAGGATTGCGGCTCTTACACGCCGGAGCCGGTCGATTTTCCGGATATCGCAGCCGCCCTGTGCGCCGAAGTGACATCGGGCCGGGCAGCGCGGGGAATCATGGTGTGTGGAACCGGAGTCGGGGCCAGCATCGCCGCGAACAAGGTGAATGGCATCCGCGCGGCGCTTTGCCATGACGTGTACTCGGCGCACCAGTGCGTGGAGCACGACAATGTCAACGTGATTTGCATGGGTGCCTGGATCATCGGCATCAGGGTCGCCGAGGAGATTCTGGCGACATACCTCAAAGCGGAGTTCAGCACCTCGGAGGAGTTCCGGCGCCGCGTGCGCAAGATCGGCGAGATGGAAAAGCGCTGACCGGGAGAGCTCAATTACCATGGCTACCATCAAGGATGTCGCTCGGCAAGCCGGCGTTTCCGTAGGAACTGTATCCCACGTTCTTTCGGAAACGGTTCCGGTCCGCTCGGTGCTTCGCGATCGGGTGCTTGCCGCCATCCAAAAACTCGATTACCAACCCAATTTCGTCGCCCGCAGCCTCAAGGCAAATCGCACGAAGACGTTGGGAATGGTGATTTCGGACATTACGAACCCGTTCTTCCCCCAAGTGGTCAGGGGCGCGGAAGATTGCGCCTTGAAGTACGGCTACCTGCTGAATACCTTCAATACCGATGACCAGGTGGAGCGGGAACAGCAGGTGTTCGCCCTGCTGCGATCGCGTCGCGTGGATGGCATTTTGCTGGTCGTGGCACCCAGTCCGGCGGGCGATGTCGCGCACATCCGGAAAATGGTGGAATCCGGCATCCCGGTAGTGTGCCTAGACCGGATTCCGCAAGGTATCGCGCTCGACTCCGTCTCGGTAGACAACGTCAAGGGCGCGCAAATGTGCGTGCGGCACCTGATCAATAAGGGGCACCGCCGCATCGGAATCATCACCGGTTCGCTCAGCCTCCAGACTGCCAAGGAGCGCCTTGAAGGTTACCGTAGCGCTCTGCACGGGGCATCCATCAAACCTGAGCCCGGGTTGATTCTGGAAGGCGATTTTCGTGAAGGCTCGGGCTATCGACTTGGAAAGGAATTGTTGCTGGGCCCTCACCCGCCGACCGCCGTCTTCGTATCTAACGGCATGATGGCGGTAGGTGTCGTACGGGCCGTGGAAGAGATCGGTATGGAGTGCCCCGGCGATATTGCGATCGCCTCATTTGACGACCTTCCGCTGGCCTCGGCCTTCCGCCCGCACCTGACAGCCGTGGCTTTGCCGGCCTATCAGATTGGATATAAAGGCGCGGAGTTGCTCATCAAACGCGTCAGGAAAGTTAGCACAGGCAAATATACTACCATCAGGTTGGATTCGGAACTGATCATCCGCGAATCGACGGCCACAGGTGCTGTCGCCCCTGAACGCCGCACCGTCACGGTTTGAACCCGGCCGACTCCGCGCCTTCCTTCACGACGCCGCACGAGCAAAATCGCGGCGCACGCGGTTCAGTGTATCCATGGGTCCCGTTTACGCTTCGACTCCCTGGTTTAATATTCCTTGACGAATTCCTTCCATGCACGCGTGAGTTCGACAGGATTCAGTTTGCCGGTGTATGCGATGAGCCTGTACCGGATGGTTTCCGTCTTCCCTTTTTCAATCCGCCAGTCCGCGTATTCTCTGTTCGGGCCGAAGCCCATCTGCGAATCTACTCTCCAGGGTGCCGGGAAGTCGTGGTTGTCCGGATGATCGAAGACCGCGATATGTGCCATGTCGTCGCGCCCGTCGACCTGATCCGCCAGGTCGGCCCAGATCGCGCGCTGCTGCTCGGCTTCCATATCCCTCTGCCCGAGCGAATTCACAACTTCAGCACGGGTTTCGGGGCGCCATGGCATGCGCACAAACAGGCCGCCGACGTAGATCTTCCCCAGTGTCACGTCGATCTTCGCTTCGCCCTGCCACTCGAGGTCAAGCACGTACCGGTCGCCGGGGTCCGTCATGGTCCATTTCTGCGTTTCGGTCATGACGGTCTTCCCATTTTCGTCGAGCATGTCGTACACCATCCGCCATCCGACCTTCGGCCCCTTCGCGTGAACAATGCCGGCCGACACTCTTCGGTAGTTCTCCGGCCCCCACTTCATGAAGAAATCGCGGCCGTTCACATACTTGAAGCCCCAGAAGATCCCTGTCTGATGCGGATGATGGGCGGGACGATACTCGGTGAGCACTCCCTTGCCGTCCGGCGCGACGATGGGATGAAGGTAGGGCCGGTTGTCCGCGTTCGCGTTTTGGGTAAGAATCGGATCCTTGACGCCGCCGCGATAGACCCGAATGGCTCCCGTCTGCGAATCCTGCTCGAGCCGAAGCTCGACGCCGGATCCCGCCTGTCCCGACCCCGACGCCAAACAGCACACGAATGCCAACAGGGCCCGGGCCGCTACAGGGTTTGTCATATTCACCCTTCCAACTGGCACGGCGCGCCTGCGGACTCGGCGCGGAAATCCGGCAGCGCCACACTCCCGCCGTCATGCATCGCCGACTCGTGCGCGCAGATTCCGGCGCAAGTCCAGTTCACCGATTGATACACATCCGGGAACGATGCGCGGCCCTCTACGATACTGGATATGAACTCGTGTACCAGGTGAGGATGCGATCCGCCGTGCCCGCCGCCCTGTATAAATGACAGGTGCGCGTGCTCGTCGTCATAGACCCCCTTCGTGGTAAAGCGCCGGATCGCTTCCGGCAGCAGCCGCGCGTAGTCCGGGACCGTCACCCGCTCCGGGATTTCGCCGGCGTGCACCACCGGCGCCTCATTCTCGATCTGCGCCCATTCGAAGGCCATTTTGTCACCGTACACATCGAAGCTTTCCCGGTACTGCCGCGACGTCTCGAACAGCGACCGCGTCACCTCGAACGCCAACTGCTGGCTGCGCACCTTGAAGAGGGCGCTCTCCACCGCGAACGGCGATCCGTACTTCGCCACGAGCCGGTCATCAATCCTTCCCGACCCGAAGCACGAGACGTACTCGGCCTCCCCGCGCACCAGCGCCAGGCACGGGCTCACCGCGTGCGTCGCGTAGTGCATCGGGGGCAGCCCTTCCCAATATCCCGGCCAGCCCGCCATCTCCTGCTGGTGCGAACCGCGCATGAACTGAATGCGGCCCAGCTTTCCGGTGTCCCTCAACTCGCGCACAAACAGGAACTCGCGCGTGTAGATGGCGGTCTCCATCATCATGTAGTTTTTGTGCGCGGCGATTGCCGCCTGGACGATGGCGCGGCAGTCCTCGACCGTGGTCGCCGCGGGGACCGTGCAGGCCACGTGCTTGCCCGCTTTCAACGCCGCGATGCTTTGCGGCGCATGCAGATGAATCGGCGAGTTGATATGAACCGCATCGACGTTTTCGTCCCGAATGAGATCTTCAAAACGGTCGTACCGCTTTCCTACCCGATACTGATCGCCCACCTCATCCAGCTTCGCCTTCGTCCGCTGGCAGATCGCGTACATGCTGGTGCTCGGATGGTTCTGATAAATAGGAATGAATTCCTTCCCGAACCCCAGCCCGACAATTGCCACATTCACTTTTTCTCGACTCACGACGTTGATCTCCTCGAAAAGCTCGACCCTCACCGGCGTTTACTATGGACCGCATTGTCGGGCAGCGCAAATGCCACGTATTGGTCCCCAGACTTGGTCCTTTGTTTGCCTCCGCCGCCGCAGGCAATCACGACATATTCTTTTCCATCGACCTGATAAACGGCCGGAGTGGCAATGCCGGCCGCCGGCAGATCCGCCTCCCACAGCAGCTTCCCCGTCATCTTTTCGAAGGCCCGGATCTTCGCGTCTCTTGTCGCCGCGATGAACACGAGCCCGCCCGCCGTAACTGCCGGCGCTCCGAAATTTTCGCTGCCGGCATGGATGCCCTTCGCTTTCAGCTCCGGGTAGTCTCCGATCGTTTGCTTCCAGATCACTTCTCCGGTGTTCAGGTCTACTGCGCTCAGATGGCCCCACGGCGGCTTCACGCCGGGGTATCCCTCTTTCGTGAGGAACTTATAGCCACCCTCGCGATAGGGGACCCGGTAATACTCGGGAAGGTCTTGCTGCCCGGCCCGGTAGAACATCTCCTTTTGCTGGTCCTTCAAGTCGAGGACGAACGCCGCAATCGCAGACCGCTCCGCGGCCCTAAGGAAACCGAAGCCTGGCATCGTGCCCTGGCCGGTACCAATCAAGCTCCGGAAGGATGATTCGTCGAACTTAACCCCCACGCCGGCTAATACCGGATACGTTTTCAATGCCGGATCCGTCTCTCCAGCCAGCCGGTCCGCCCCATGACAGCCGGCGCAGTTGGTCTGGTAAAGTCGCTTCCCGGCCTCGAGATTCGTCTCCTGCGGCCGCGTTGCCGGCGCCTCCTCCGCGATCGGTGTCCTCGGACTGATGACCCAAGGCGACTCATTTTCGTTGACGTACAGGATGCCCGTTGTCGGATCGAAAGCTGGTCCGCCCCACTCGCCGCCGCCGTTCAACCCGGGATTCTGGATGGTCCCCTGCTCCGACGGGGGATTCCACATGTTATCGTGCGACAATTCCCGGAATCGTTTTAGTAAGTCCTGATAGGAATCCTCCGGAATTCCCTCCTTGAACAGATCGTCCTCTCTGATGACGGTCCGCACCAGCGGCTTGAAGAACGTGGGAACCGGCTGCGTCGGCGATGTGTACTCCCCCTTCAGAGTGGATCGCGGAACGGGCATTTCGTTGATAGGGTGGATCGGCTTGCCGGTTACCCGGTCGAACACGAAGATAAAGCCCTGCTTTGTGATTTGAACTGCCACGTCCAGCTTCTTACCGTTTTGCATGATGCTCGCCAGAACCGGCGGGCATGGATTATCCCAATCCCATAAATCGTGGTGGACCGTTTGGTAGTACCACAGCAGCTTTCCGGTCGCCGCATCGAGAGCGATCGTGGAGTCGCTGAAGAGATCGTCGCCCCTGCGATGAGCACCGTAGAAATCCGGAGTGGCAGAGCCGGTCCCGGTGAACACGATCCCGCGCTTCTCATCCAGGCTGAGTCCGCCCCAGGCATTCGCGCCACCGACATACTTGTAAGCCTGTTTGTTTTCGTATGTCTCGTATCCCGGCTCGCCCGGATGCGGGATGGTATGGAATATCCAGCGGACTTTCCCGGTGTGCACATCGTATGCCCGGATATGGCCCGGAGGCGTCTGCACTCCCTCCGAAAGGCGCGACCCGACGATGATCAGATCTTTGTAAATGATCCCGGGGCTTGTCATCGATATGTGCAGGTCCTGAGGACGCTCCAGGACGTCGTCCAGGTTCTCGTGCATGTCCACGATTCCGTTGTCCCCGAAGGAAGCGATCAGCTTTCCGGTGAGTGCATCCACGCAGTACAGCGCGTGCCCGCCTCCGGGCGCATAGATGATGCGTTGGTCGATATCCGAGCCTTTGTAGAATGCCAGCCCGCGCGAGATCTTCGTGGACGTGGCGAAATCTCCTCGCCCGATATTCTTGCCCTTCACGGGAACGTGTCCCGGGTCGTAAACCCATTTCACCTTGCCCGTGGCGGCGTCTAGCGCGAACAAGCGGAGCTCAGGGTTCAATCCATACAACGTCGAGTCCACGATCAACGGATTCACTTTCATATCCGTCCGGTTGGTGGAAGAAGCTTCGCCGGACGAATAGGTCCAGGCGACCGTCAGGGTGTTGACGTTCTGGTCGTTAATCTGGTCCAGTGCCGAGTATTTGATGTTCTCGCCGCCGCCGCCGTACACTTTCCATTGGGTGTAGGTCTGCTGATCCGCCTTTGAAAGGGGGAATCGGACCCTGTTCGTTCGGGTGTCGCCTGCCATCATGGCCTGAGAGGCCGCCAGGAAAACCAAGGCGCCCAAAGCCACACGGCAAGACTGCGGAAAATCGGACATGCTTCTCATCCTTGTACTTGATCCTGTACCTGCGGTCCGTCCAGCAACGGGACGCACACCAATGGTCCCAAACACTCGCACACGCTTTGGGCTCCTCCAGCTATGCCAAATACTTCAACCCGAACCGCCCCATAGCGCGCCTTCAACTCCGCCCGAAAGCAAACCATAGCGACTATTGTACATGAGATGACCAGATGAAGGCGTGGCGACATTCAGGTTGGACGCGCGCAAGGGTTGTAGAGCCGGCCTTCCAGACTAGCGCCGGCCTGTGTCCCGATTTAGACGTCCGTAAGGGATTCGGAAAGCTTCCTCACGTAAGCAGGGACGTCGGCAGGATAGACACCTTGTCTCTTCCTCAGTGCGAGGCACAACCTGCGGCGACAACGCTACAACTTCACAGGGACTAGGCCAACATTGGGGACTGGGCCAACGGTAAGTGGCTCTCCCAAGCGATGCAGGGATGCAGAAGCGTTTTGATAGAAAAGAATTGTATTGTTGTGATTGGCGGAACGCCGTCCTTCCAGGGGAGCAGTTGGTGCAACGCGGACAACGCGGCGGTGTGGGGCCCCGCTCGCTCCCGCAATAGGGAGCGAGCGGGGGTTATTCAGGCCTGTTCCATTTCGGCGGCAAACGCTTTCGTGCGGCCCAGGCGGGCGCGATATGCTTCGTAAAGTCCATCCGCGCACTGCCGGATGGTTCTCCGGTTATTGGTGACCGGCATTTTGGTGGTTGCGTAGTCCACCTGCTTGATCCATTCTTCGGGGATCGAACTGGCCCCGCTCAGGGCGCCGGCAATTCCGGACGAGACAGCAGTAAGGCAATCCGTGTCGCGCCCCATATTCACAGCGGCGATCATGGTGTCCTTCGTGTGCCCCTTGGTCAGGTAGAAGATACAGATGCCTTTGGTGACCACTTCGCTGGCGGAAGCAAAGGCATACGGAGTGCCCTTGCCGCTATAAAGCGCCTCCATGGCTACCCGCAATTCCTTGAAGTCCTTGCAGCCCTGGGTGACTTTCAGTGCCCGTTCGATCTCGGCGCGGATTTCCGGATGTCCCTTCTCGCCCTTGACGTTCCACCGCGGATCGCCCTGGAGAATGTCGGCGATTACGCTGTCTACCGTGGCCCCTGGCTTAGTAGCGGAGGCTATGGCGATGCCCATCATGGCGGCCCACTGGAGACCGCGGCTGTTCGTGGTCTGATAAAGCTGGCCCACTTCGAAGACGTCGGCAACGGCATGTTCGATGTCGCCGGCATTGATCAGCGGAATTGCGTGACAGGCGCGTGACATCGAGTTCAGCCCCGCATAATCGCAGTACCGGCCGATATCGCAAGCCGGAATGCCGCTCTTGGCCATGGCGAGAAGCACTCCCTCGAAGGGTTCCGAGATCATCCCGGCCTGCTCCGCCTTCATGTCCCGAACCCAGATCTTCCGGACGTCTTCGGCGGTCACCCGGTCCTGCTTCTCGATAATGGCAGTGATCATCAGTTTCTGCCGCTCGACACCATCTTCCGTAGTCCCGGGCTCGCGATCCCAGCCGTTGCGGTAGTGTTGATACGGCCACAGCTTGTCTATGGTTCCGCGCTTGTCCTGGATTTCCTGCCAGGTCCAACCTTCGCATGGCGCGCCCAAGGCCGAGCCGACGTGACAGGCGGCGATGCAGCCGAAGAACTTCTCCCGCAGAGTGACTTTACCAGGTCCACCTTGCCCTCCGGAATTTGCCATCCCGGAACCCTGCGCGGCATACGCCGCAACCGGGGCGAGCACGCTTCGATTCAAGAACTGCCGACGATCCATACTGAAAACTCCCTTATCCTAATCAATGAATCCGTTCAATTTATGGGCGGCAACAGCAATGTCGCGGGGGACACCGCAATCCGGTCTCCTCGAGTGCCCGCACTGCACCTGCCGCCCTCGCCCAGGGAGTTACGGTAACCCTCCAGGCCGCCCTTGCCGAGCTCCGGCCTTTCACGTTCTGCCTGGTCGCCGGTGTTGCGGACCGGCACCGCTCCCGAAAGAACGTGGGAAACGGTGCCGGCCGATACGCCGGTTTGCCGGGCGGTATCTTTTATCGTAGCCATGAGACACGGCCTTGCTTCTGCGATTGAATCAAGCCTCTTCCATCTGGCCGGCGAAGGCCCGCATCCTGCCTAAACGAGCGCGATAGGCCTCATAGAGCCCATCCGACGACTGTCTCAAAGTCCGCTTGTTGTTTGTGTAGGGATTGATGTTGGTAGCATTGTCGGCCTGCTTGATCCATTCCTCGGGAATCGAACCCGCTCCGCTGAGCGCGCCGGAGATGCCGGACGCAACTGCGGTCACGCAATCCGTATCCCTGCCCATGTTCGCACCGGCAATCATGGCGTCCTTCAAGACTCCTTTGACCATCCTGAAAGCGCAGAGACCCCGGACGACCACTTCCGGCGCGGAAGCCAGGGCGTACGTCACGCCTTTCGTGCTGTAGATATCGCGGAGAGCCTTTCGCAGCTCCCGGAAATCCTGGCACTTTTCGGTAGCCTTCAAGCCACGCTCGATCTCGGCTTTGACGCGGTCTCCGCCCACCGGCTTCGCAAACCGCGGGTCGCCGTCGAGAACCGCGCCGATCACGCTGTCCACGGTCGCATTCGGTTTCGTGGCGGCGGCGATGGCGATGCCCGTGCAGGCGGCCCACTGAAGACCGCGGCTGTTGCTGGTCTGGTAAAGCTGCCCCACTTCGAACACGTCGGAAACAGCGCCTTCCAGATCACCGGCGTTGATCAACCCGATGGGATGGCAGGCCCGCGCGAACGCGTTCAATCCGGCGAAATCGCAGTAGCGGCCCAGGTCGTTGGCCGGAATGCCGGATTTTGCCATCTGCACCAGCACCGGCTCGAAGGCCGTGACAATCATCGCCACCGATTCCGGGTTGATGTCCCGTACCCAGATCTTGCGGACGTCTTCCGCCGTGACCCGGTCCTTCTTTTCGATGATGGCGGTGATCATCAACTTCTGGCGCTCGACGCCGTCTTCGGTGGTCCCGGCAGCGCGGTCCCAGCCGTTGTTATGGTGTTGGTAGGGATACAGCCTATCCACTGTTCCGTACTTCTTCTCGATATCTTCGTACGACCAACCCTCGACTGGCGCGCCGAACGCCGAACCGAGATGGGCCCCGACGATGCACCCGAAGAACTTCTCCCGAAGGCTGATCTTGCCGGTTGCGGCCGGCTCCGCGGATGCCACCGCGGCGGGCATGGAGACACTGTTAGTCAGAAAACGACGACGGTCCACGTAGAACCTCCTAGTTCTCACGCTCGAAACTTCAACTGAGACGGACGCGGGCCCGCTCGAGTGCGTGCCCGCTCCGGATTGTTTGCGGCAAACCCGCGCTTAGAACAGCAGCTTCAGGGCAAGCTGGATGTTTCGCGGCAGGTAATTACCGGTGCTGCTGATCACACCAAAGTTCGAAGCCCCCAGAGAGGTGGCGGGCTGGCCGAAGTTCGGGTGATTGAGGACGTTAAAGAACTCCGCGCGGAATTGCAGCTCGGTGTGCTCCTTCAACCGGAAATCCTTGAAGGCCGAGAAGTCCACGTTCTTCATGGGAGGGCCGAACATGGTGTTGCGCCCCAGGTTGCCGAAGGTATACAGCGGCTGTGCGACAAAGGCGGAAGTGTCAAACCATTTGTTCGGCGTCTGCGGGCCGTTGTACGGATTGCTCACAACGTTCGGCCGGTCGCCGTTGCCCGTGTTGGCTCGGGCCCCGGAGTTTTGAACCGTGAATGTCTGGCCGCTCTGCATGGCGGCAACCGCGTTGATCTGCCATCCATTGGCCAGAGCGCGCGTCACGCCTTTAGCTCCGCTGGCGAACGACGGCGCGTAGCTGACCATCATAGCCCAGCGCTGCCGCAGGTCGATATCGGAATTGCCGCGGTCGAGACGCCGGTTCGTGGACATGAGGGGGAACGGCCCGGCGGTGGAGCCGGACTTGCAGCCGCCGCGACACTGGTGGTCGTCGATCAGGTGCCCCCAGGTGTAGTTCGAGATGAGATTGAACCCGTTATGGAAACGGTGTTCGAGCGAGGTCTGCAGAGAGTGATAGTCGGCCGTACCCGCCGTGAACATTTCCTGCACGGAGGACACGCCGGGAAGCAGTGCATAGAGGTTGCGGCGCGGTTGAACCGTCCCGGCGCCCGGAAGCGCCTGGTCCAACTCCGCCACCATCGCCAGCTTCCTGGATAGAGCGCCGACGTAGCTGACGTTCCACACCAGGCCGGAGATCACCTCGCGTTGGATCGTCAAGTTGTACTGCTCCACGTAGGGGATTCGGTTCTGCATGGAAAAAACGTTCAAGGTGCCCGTTGGAATCAGGGGATTGTCGGGGATCGGAGGCGTGAGGCCATCGGACAACCGGTTGGCCACGGTGGCCGGAGTGGTGGTGTAGTTGAGTGTGCTGACGAAGTTGCCGTTCCGCATGCCTTGGCTGTTCCCTGCTACAGGCGGGAAGAAGCTGATTCCGAAGCCGCCGCGCAGCACGGTACGCGGGGTCAGCGTAGCCGCGAATCCAATACGGGGAGAGAAGTCGTTGAGAACCGTCTGCACCCCGCCGGCCTTCGTTGTGAGTTCCTTGTTAGCGCCGTTAAAGCAGGCGACCTGCGCCGAGGTAGTGCCCAGCGCCAGGTTGCAGCCTTGGCCGTGAGCTTCGATCAGCGGTGTGATGACGTCGTAGCGCACGCCCAGATTCAAAGTCAGAGTCCGGCTGATGCGCCAGTCGTCCTGCATAAAGAAGCCGAATTCCGTGCTCCGGAGGTCCGGCCAGTACAAAGTCTTCGACCGGCTGGTCGAGGACGGATATCCGGTCAACATGGAGGCCACCGAGTTGCCGCCGCTTCCGGTGCCCGTGCTCGTTGGATTGGCGTCGAAGTTGAACGACCCCTTGGCCGAACCGCTCTGAAACTGCATCATGCGCCGGTTGATGATGTTGGTTCCCCACTTGAAGGTATGCGAACCGGAGCTCTTGGTCAGCGCCGCGGCGTATTGATAGATGTTGTTGAAATCGATGATCGGGATCGACCCGGAGTCACCGATAGTCTGGAAGCCGCTCACGCCGATGGTCGACATACCCGAGCTGTCCGCATCGATGTTGACGCCGGGGATGCCTAGTTCCGTCATCACGTTGTGCCCGTAGTTGGGCGGCAACACGTGATTGGCGAAGCGGGAATAGCCCAGCCTCTGTTCCAGAATCAAACTGGGACTAAACGTGTATACGTGGTTCGCCCCTGCGTTCATCGCACGCACGAGGGCGGATCCTGGATAACCGCCGGCCACACCCACGGCCTGGATATCGCCCACCGCAGGCAGCGCGCCCGGGGTGTATACGTTGGCATCGTTGAATGAATAACGGCCAAAGAACGAACTCTTTTGGCCAAACTGGTGGTCGATGCGTCCGTCGAACTTGTCTTCCCGATCTTCTTTATTGGGGCTCATCGTGAAATTGTTGACCACGCCGGCAACCTGGGGCGTGGGAAACAGATTGACGGCCTTCACGGAGGCCGGATCCATTGCGCTAATCGGAACCTGATTGTTGGGATAGGGAGTGCGGGTCAGCGGATCGTAGATCGTCGACACGCCCGCGAAGTTGCCCTGTCGCATGGCCAGCGTGGGCACCGAGCTGGTATAGGTGATCCCCTGCCGCAACCGCATGCCTTCATAGTCTCCAAAGAAAAACGTGTTTCCCTTCTTGATTGGCCCGCCTAAGCTGCCGCCGAACTGGTTTTGCTTGAATGCGGGGGTCGCTCCCGGCCCGGCGAAGAAATTCTTGGCGTCCAGTTTTTCATTTCGGAAGAATTGGTACAGCGACCCATGGAATCCATCGGACCCGGCCTTGGTCACCAGATTGATCACACCGCCTGCCGTGCGTCCCAGTTCGGCCGCGTAAGCGTTGGTCAGGAGCTTGAACTCGGCGAGCGCGTCCATAGCCGGCTTGACCACGATGGTGCCGATATATCGCTCGTTGTCGTCCAGCCCGTCGATCATGAAGTTGTTGTTGTAGCCGTGCTGGCCGTTGACTGCTACGGCTGAGCTGTTGCGGCGGTCATCCGGGCGGTTGCCGCTTTGAAGGGAGTTGTCGGCGTCCTCGTTGGCGCCGGCCGACAATTGCGCCAGGCGGATGAAGTTTCGTCCATTGAGCGGCAGGTCCTGCACCGCTTGCGCGTTGATCAAGGTACCCAGAGAGGACGTGTCGGCCTGTAGCGCGGTGGTCTGCGCGACGACGTCAATGGAATCGCTCACCTGGCCGACTTCCATATGCAGGTCTAGCCGGAAGCGGTCCCCCTCCGCCAAGCCCACGTCGGCCACATTGTTGGTCTTGAAGCCGTTTGATTCGGCCTTCACGCTGTAATGTCCGATGGGCAGGGACGAGAGTAGGAAGCTGCCTGCATCATTGGAGCTCGCCGTTCGAGAGAAGCCCGTGGATAGACTGATGACGGTGACTCGTACCCCGACCAGGACGGCTCCCGACGCGTCAAAAGCAGTCCCGATGATGTCGGCGGAACTGAGTTGTGCCTGTACAGACACCGGAAAGATCAGAATACCCAGAAGCGCCCACAACAGCAGCGTCTGATATACCCGGGCGGTCCCATTTCCTCTTGTTGACATATATTCTTAAGTCTCCTTTACTGTGGGATGTGAAACCCGGTCCTCGAAAGCGGCCAGGGACCCACGTTTCCATTCGCCAAATTCGTCCCGTGCGGCGACGGAATTCTTCAGGCTTCCGGCATCTGGTCGGCAAAGCTTCGCATTTTGCGAAGCCGTGCTCTGTACGCGCCGTACAGACCATCCACGGACTCTTTTATGGTGCGCCTGTTGTTGGTGTACTTCATGACGGCGGTGGCTGCATCCGTCGTCCTGACCCACTCCTCCGGAAATCCGGCCGACCCGCTGAGAGCGCCGGCTATCCCGGCGGAAACAGCCGTCAGGCAGTCCGTGTCGCGGCCCATGTTCGCCGCGGAGATCATGGTTTCCTTCAAGTTGCCCTTGCACATGTAGAAAATACAGATGCCCTTGGTTACTACTTCGCTGGCGGAGGCAAAGGCATAGGGCGTGCCCTTTCCACTGTATAGGTCGTCAAACGCCTTGCGGAGTTCCCGGAAATCCTTGCAGGGTTGTGTGATTTTCAGGCCACGCTCGAGTTCCGCCTTCACGCGGTCTTCGCCCGCCGGTCTCGCGAAGCGCGGGTCCCCGGCTAGAACGGACCCAATCACACTGTCCACCGTGGCTCCGGGCTTGGTAGCGGCCGCAATCGCGATGCACGTGATGGCCGCCCACTGAAGACCCCGGCTGTTGGTGGTTTGATAGAGTTGCCCCACCTCGAATACGTCCGACACCGCGCCTTCGATGTCGCCGGCATTGATCAGGCCAATGACATGATTCGACCTGGCAAACGAGTTCAGGCCGGCGTAATCGCAATACCTCCCCAGATCGCAGGCCGGGATGCCGGACTTTGCCATGGCCAGCAGAACGGATTCGAAGGCTTCGGAAATAGTACCCGCAAACTCCGGCTTGATATCGCGCACCCAGATCTTCCGGACGTCCTCGGCTGTTACCCGGTCCTGCTTCTCGATGATGGCGCTGATCATCAATTTTTGACGTTCCACCCCATCTTCCGTGGTTCCGGGCGGCCGGTTCCAGTTCTTGCCGCCGTACGGCTGCAGCTTGTCCAAGGTGCCGTGCTTCGCCTCGATTTCCTGGTACGTCCGGCCTTCCACGGGCGCGCCAAACGCGGAGCCCACATGGACGCCGATGATGCAGCCATAGAACTTATCCCGGAGGCTGACGTTGCCACTCGCGGCTTGCTCGCCCTGCAATCCAGAGCCTGACAGCGCGTATGCCACGGCGGGCACACTGATCCCGTTACTCAAGAAACGGCGACGATTCACGAAAGACTACCTCCGCACGGAAAATAAGACCCGTTATATTGAATCGATTCAAGAATAGCTCGAGGATGTTTTCTTGTCAAGCGCCTCGTCCATACAACTTCACAGGGCTGGCACCCAAATGAACAAAACCATTACAATCTGCGGCTTAGTTCTGAGGCGTTACTGACTTTACGGAGTTTAGCTACGAGCGACCGTGCCACCATTGCCAAACTCCAAGGTGTCTGATGTGTCAGGACCAGCCATCATGGCGTTCTATGTTGTTGATATCATAGTGACCCGCTACCTTCTAAGCTGAGGGTCGCTGGTTCGAGTCCAGCCGCGCCTACCAACCCATTACTTC
>OCZT010001567.1_pt1 | contig 23663 bp, 28 predicted proteins | sample 1539031 | NCBI WGS metagenome assembly OCZT01 (sample SAMEA3539308, study PRJEB22396) | soil metagenome | biome: tundra; feature: field; material: soil | place: USA | collected 2010-05 | depth 0.15 m | reverse complement strand
TCCTCTCGCCCCGACCATAACCAGCTCATCAGCACGAAATGCCTCCGCGAGACCCCTCCGGAGCGCTGCTGGCGTCGGCTCCACGTGCATCGTGTTGAGCCCCAGGACCTCCACCGACTCGAACAACGACTCTGCGAGGGCGCGCCGCGAGTTTGGCGCCTCTTCCCAGACGGCCGGCAGGTTGCGCAGGAACTCGACCGACTCGGCCGGATCGAGACCTTGATACTGCGCTGCACTCTTCGCGCTCTTCTCTGCCTCATCGAGTCGCGCCATCTCAGTCTCAAGGCGGGTAGGATCGCGGTGGCGGCGATAGGCGGCCAGGGCGTCGGCACGCTCGCGCTCGATCCGGACAAGTGCGAAGCGGTCCACGTCGGCGCTAACCTGCCCGGTCATTACTTCGGCGATCGTGTCGGCTCCGAGCGATACGCGTTCGAGGATCTTGCCCACGACGTGCTCATACTCGGGCGCCTGGTAGCTGTGACCGGGTGTGCGGCGATGCTGGCCACGGAGCGCCTTGGCTGGAGCGTGGTAGGCGGCGATGAAGGCCTCACACGGTTCGGTGTGGCGGTAGCGGCCGGTGTCCCCGATCAGCCGCCGACCACAGGCTGAGCAGCGGAGCATCGAAAGCGCATAGCTCCTATGCGTGGCCGGGTGACCGTCACGGGTGCGTCGAGTCTCGCGGACTGCCTGAACGTCGTCCCAGATTTCGCGGGCAATGATCGGTCCGAAGTGCGTGTCGGAGCCATCGGACAGTCGGCCCGCATATAGAGGATTGTTGAGCATGCTCCGGACTGTGTGCAGCCCGATCCCGGTCTGGGCCGCGACTACGCGATCGGTGAGCCGGGCGGCGCCAAGCTCGAAGACCTTGCGGACGGTGTCGAGTTGCGCGGGGATCGGTTCGAGGAGCTTTCGCTCGTCACGCCGAAAGCCGAACGGTGGCCGGCCGCCTGGGTCGTGCTGCTTGGCGCGCTTGCTGGCATAACCCTCGCGTATTCGGCGGGAGAGCCGGCGACTGTAGCGCTCGGCGTCGGTGGCTTCGGCCACGAGCTGGTCCCAGTCGCGCTCACAGGAGCTCAAGATCTGTTCGTCGGCGAACCAGACGGCGACGCTGGCGGGGTGCAGGACGTCTTCGAGCAGGTTGAGCGTCTGGCGCAGGTTGCGCTGCCAGCGGCTGACATAGCCGACGAGCAGCACGTCGAAGGAGCCGGTGGCTGCGGCGTCGAGCATCGCCGCCATCGCCGGGCTGCGATATACCGTCCGTCCACTGTGGGCGATGCGCCACTCTAAACCGGTGTCGAACAGACCCAGGCGTGCCAGGGCGCCGTCTTGCAACTCGGCCTGCGCTTCGGGGCCATAGCGGTCGAACTGGCCCGTGGTGCTCTCGCGTATCCAGCGGGCGGCACGAAGGCCTCGCAGGTCATCGACGGTCGCCGGGAGTTTGTTCATCGGTTCGCTACCTTCTCTCCGCTCATGCTGCGGTGTCCTTTCGCCTCTCTGTTGGTGCCATCTTGCCACGACCTGCGGCGTATTCAGCAGCCCGGCGTGCGGCGATCTCCGCGAGCGCCAGGCGCAAGGCGGTGACGATCGGATCGGACAGCGGGTGCTGCGTCATCGGAGAATTTCGGATCGGCATCTCGTTCACGGTGCCGACCCTTCCGCCGACCAGCGGGCAGCCATTAGGTTCGGCATGCCGACTCCGGCGAAGGAGAAGCCGCCGATCACAAGGGTGGAGTCGGCATCGAACACCGTTTCGCCGGCCAGGGCGCGACCGAAAAGGGCGAGGGTGGTTCGGAAGCGAACCCGAGCTGTCCGCAGCGCCCCGAAGGTGACCGAGTAGCGGCGAGCCTTGGTGAGGAAGTGACCCCGAAAGCCGAGCATATGAGCCCAGGCCCGCAAGCGCAGATGCTCGTATCGGGGATCGGCCCCGAGAGCCCAGCAGGTCGCCATCATCGCCCGGGCGTGGTCGGTGACCGCAAGTTGGCCGATCTCGTAGGAAGAGCGCAAGCGACGATCCGCACCACCGGCATTCTCGGCCGCTTTGGTGGCGTACTTGGCCAGATAACCCGCGACCCTGACATCGGAGCATTCGCCTTCGGCATTGGGCCGAATCGAGCGAATGTCGAGCTGGCTGCCCCACCGGATTTCGAGCTGTGCGCCGTCGGGCCGTTTGATCCGCAGCGATGTCTGCGCCGCGGCCTCGGCGACGATCTCTGCCAGTAGCTCGGTAGTGGCCCAGGATGGCGGCGCGGACCGCTCGGGGCCATCCAGGCGCAGGATGACGTGGAGATGGACCAGACCCCGAGCCTGGAACTCGGCGACCTTGACGAAGGAGAGGCGCGCGAGGCCGCCTATCTCGGTTCTCGATACCCCTGCTCGTGCGGCGAGGATGCGACTCATCGCAATGGTCGTCCGGCGCCACAGAACCCCCGCGTGGGCGTTCCAGAGCACAGCGCCTTCGTAGTCGTAGCACTGGGGGCAGAGCGGCTGACCGAGAGAGGGCTCGTCCTTCTCGTGACGGATGCGACACGAGACCGGCCGATCGTGGACGCACGTCGGATCGCTCGCTCCCCGGCGACAGGGCAGGACCCCTCCGCCGTGGACCACCCGGCGATGAACGGCGCCGAACGATGGCGCGGTCAGGGTCGCGAAGACCCGAGGATGGCCCGCCAGCTCGGCAGAGATGCCTCTGGGCTCGTCGCCGGCGAGTCCTGCGCGTACGAGGGAGTAGGCGTCGCGCCGGTACGTCGTCGAGCAGCTCGGACAGCGTGAGGAGCGGCGGTTGCCGCAGGCGACGAGCACGACACCGTCCGGGGCGTCTGCACTGGCGAAACGCTCCACGATCTCGCCGGTTTCGCGATCGACGGTCAGTCGCTCACCAGCAAGGCGGATGGGGGCCGAACAACGGGAAGCGAGAGGGGCGGGGGTGGCGGTGTCGGGAACCGGGAATGCGCGGGTAGCCGTACTCGCGGCGGACAGGTGGGCATGCATCGGAGCCAGGTCCTTGGGATGTCTCGGACGGATTGGCAACCGACGCCGGACGAGTCCATCGGGCTAGCGTGTGATGGCGTCCGGGGGCCGGTCAGTCCGATCGCTCCAAGTCAGGCCCCCAGCCACATGGGGCGCAAGCGATCAAATCGGGCGCATCGCGGGTGTTCGCAGTCGCCAGACCCGACTGACGCGAACAACGACCAGATGCCCATGTCTGGGGTGAGGTGCCACCGCTAGACCATCGCAGTCTGCGTCGGGCCTGTGACAGCTGTATGGCACGGGATTGCCGACGCGGCACGATCTTCGGGAGATCACAGCCTCTTGGTGACGGCCGCCATGTCGAGGTCTGTACCTGGACCGGCGAGAGGGCATGTCTGTCTCCTTGCTGGCATCCCTCTTCAGGGCCGGGCGCTCCGGCGGACCTGCGGCCACGGCCGGGGCGCCCTCCCTCTCCCTGCCGCATCTTGAGCGCAGCATGTCCAGGCTGGCCACGTTGTGCATCGAGCCCTATGCCAGGATGCTCTCGGAAGGTCCCTCGGAATGGCTGGTTACAATTTCCTATACGTTATCAAGGCAGGCACGATTGGCTCAGCCCACGAGAGATGCGTCGCGGTTGATGTCTGTATCGCCACGCCAGAGCGTGGTCTCTCTGCCATCATTGGACCGGTCTTGGCGTTCAGGCTGGCCTCGGCCGCGAGTCTTGTCTGGCGGCTTGGCACAACGCCTACCCCGGGCGGCTTTCCGCGTGCTTCTCAGCTGACCTGGCCGAAGCCATTTGGCTTCATCGAAATGGAGTTGAACAGGCATGGACAAAGAGACGTGGGACAAGCTCGTTAGTGCCAGGAAGAGCTGGGTAGGTTGGGACTTGAAACGCCTAAAGAGAGAGTTCGGCGAGCCCTCCTACTCGCGCGACGAGGGCGAATGGCTTGGCTTCCAGATGGACGGCTATCGCGTGACCGTGCACATGGTCAAGGGGAAAGTACTCAGCGCTGACGTTTGGGCAGACCACTGAAGGCTAGAGTTTGGCCTCATCGATCGCAGCTGCTGAGTCCTGCACTGTCACAGTTGAACTTAGGTCAAGACAGAGACGCCTGAAAGGACATGGGTTCGATGGACGCCCGAGATATTGCGAACGACATTAGAGCGATCCTGACCCACGACTCTCCTGTCGTGTTCGATGACGTTGCGAAGGATGTTCAGAGCCGTCTCGACAAGCTACAGGCGGCCGGCGACGCAGCCGTGCAGCCTGTCGCCACCGCAGTATCAGGCTGTGCTCGCGGCTCTTCCGCTGGTCCCCGTTGGTGGCTGGGTGCACAAGAGCTGTGCAGCATGCTCGCTCGCATCGGTTCTCCTGAGGCGCAAGCCGCCTTGCTCGCAATCCTCAAGACCGACAGCCGGATCGTTGAGTTCGACTACGTTCGGGGGACAGCGGCGCGTCAGTTGTCGAGCTTCAAAGACCCTCAGCTTCTCCCTGAACTGCGCAGGTGCTTGGAGATGCCGAATGCTCCAGTGCTGGCAATTAGCGAGACCATGGAGGCGCTTGGGGGAGACGAGCCCATGCCGCCCGAGGTCGTCGTCGAGAAGGGCAGGGGTATCTCGGACCCGCTCGAGGCTGTTCGTTTCTTCGCGAAGCATCAGGCACAAGTATCGAGCTGGCGTAACCCAGAACAGCAAGGCGGCTTCTACTATTTCTTTGGACGCAAGGTGGAGAGACTAAGCGGCACCAAGGCCGCATATCCCCTTTTCGCCGCCCAACTGCTTGCTGATCCAGATCCTAACTCGGCCGCGTGGGGAGTCTTCCCGACTGAGACGCCCTCTCCCTCAAGCGCACAAGCACTTGCTCAGAAGTACCCGCTGAGCGACGAGTACCTTGCCCACGTTGAGGACTCTCCTGCACCGACAGTCGCACCCCAGAAGAAGGGGCGGTTTAGGTTCAGGTAGCCTCGCATTCCGAAGCGGGTCGGCCGGACATCTAGGACGCTGCCCCGCGGCCCTGGATCAGAAGACTCGCCGCCAGCCCGTCACCAGCATGGAGTGGACGTGAGATTCAACAGATCGCCAGCAGTGAAGGATCTCAAGGCGAGAGGCGACGTCGACAGTTTGATTGAGGCAACTACCTATGAACCGGACTGGCAGGTGCGCAGGGACGCGGTCCTCGCTTTGCGCGACATAGGGGATCCCCGGGCGGCCCAAGCCCTTGTCTCCGCCCTAAGCGATGCGGAGTCTGCCGTGCGCGAACAGGCGGCCGAAGCTCTTGGCCGGATCGGCAGCCCCGCTCTGGAGCCCCTCATCGCTTTCTTGCAGGACCCAGGTCAACAGGGCCATGTGTTCATCTTCGCCGCCGATGCGGTCGGAAAGATCGGTGACCCTCGCGCCTTGGACTGCCTCGTCGGAGTGCTGCAAGACCAACACAGGGGGTGGCCCGTTCGAGCTGCCGCGGCGAGTGCTCTGGGCAACATAGGTGATCCTGGTGCCGTCGATCCGCTCGTCGCGGCCCTACAGGACGCCGAAGCGTTCGAGTTCCGTCAAACGGTAGTCGGGGTGCTGGGCCAACTCGCTGATGCCCGGGCTGTCAAGCCACTCGTTGTCGTCTTGGAAAAGGACAACTACGGGAATGTTCGCAAGTCCGCCGCAAACGCTCTCGGACGGATCGGTGATGTTGGAGCCGTCGATCCATTGAGTGCCGCCCTCCGCAGCGAGGACATGGGGATGCGCCAAATCGCAGCGTGGGCTCTGGGGCAGATCGGCGATCGTCGTGCCATAAAGCCACTTGAAGCTGCGCTTCGGGACTCCGACTCTGATGTCCGAGAGTCTGCTGCCAGCTCTTTGGAACGGATTCGCTCGCGCTAGCCTCCCGCCGCGGTCGCCCTGTCAGAGAGCGACTGGCTGCTGTTTGGCGACATCAAGACCGTGTCTCTCGAGCCCGCGGACTTGTGAAACGCGCGTCTTTCGCTGTCCAGCCCCTGGCGACGCGATACGCGATCGATACGCGGCCAGGTTAGCGCGTCATGCGGAGCGCACCGAGCGCAGCGGTGGCCTGGCGCCACCCATAGTCACGAGGACACGGCCGCGGTAGAGACGCGGGATCCAGATCCCCGTTGAGCGGGTTACCCGCGGCTTGACTCCTCTCGCCCCGACCATTCAGGTAGGTCATGCCCACCCGAACGGCCAGGGCCGACCCCGGCTGGCACGCGGCACCTGTCGAGGTTGGGGCCGCCGTTGACGCCGCCACACCGCAACTGGCTGAGTCCTAACTCTGCCCGGGGTCCGTCCTGCACAGCCGACCGCGTCCCGCTCACGTCTAAGCCGAGGCTTTCGTGGGCAGTGAGGGCCTGATATACATGCGGGCTAGAACGGGTACTCGGGCATGCACGTCCGCACTCGAGGACAATCTTCAAGACAGGGCCGGAGCGAAGTCTCAACTCTAGACGGAGGACTGCGCATGGCGGAGCGCCAGACCATTCAGCAGCTTCTCGCCAACAGCCTGGCGGCTGCGACGCTTGGGGGCTTGGGTTTCACTCGCGCCACCGACGTTATCGCTGGCTTCATCACCTGGGTCGCGGCGGGCCTGCCGGTCGAACTGGCATGAAAGTCCGTGACAGCGGGATGCCCGACGAGGCAATGTGGGATCGATTCTTCGATCCGGCGAGCATGCTCTCGCGCCTTGGCCTGACACCGGATACGTCGAGCGCCGTCGACCTTGGCTGTGGCTATGGGACGTTCACGATCCCTGCTGCGAGGCTCGTAGAGGGCACCGTCCACGGCTTCGACATCGAGCCCGAGATGATCGCCGCCACCGGCTCCAAAGCGGATAGCGCGGGTCTGACGAACGTCCGGCTCCACCTGCGGGACTTCATCGCCGAAGGCACCGGCCTCCCCGACGCCAGCGTCGGCTACGTGATGCTCTTCAACATCCTCCACGCCGAGGAACCCGAACGGCTGCTGCGCGAGGCTTACAGGATTCTGACACCCGACGGTACGGCGGCCGTCATGCATTGGGTCAGCGATCGGCCAACACCCCGCGGTCCTTCGCTAGACATCCGCCCGAGCCCGGCGGATTGCCGAAGGTGGCTGGCTACGGCAGGTTTCGTGGTCGAGGAGGTCGTACTGGATCTGCCGCCGTACCACTTCGGAATTGTTGGGCGAAAGGTCTAGGCCGATCGCGCCTCAGAAGACCAGCACTCGCTCGCATTCGAGGGTCCATGCGGCCAGTTGGGCCATCGACGAGCGGTGGACGCCGTCGGTCAGCTCGGTCTCGACGAAGCCCCGAGCGTCCATGCAGGTGCCAACATGCACCGATGGGGAGCGCAAGACTGCAGTTCCGGCGGGATTGCCAGTCCTAGAGCCCAAACCGGATGAGCGCCAGCACCCCCGCCGCGAGCGAGTAGACCGCGAACGGCAGGAGAGTTCGGTGGGCGAAGTAGCGACTCAGGAAGCGGACTGACAAGTAGGCCGCGACTCCGGCGGCAATGCTTCCCGCCAGCACCTGACCTCGAACGCCGTCCCCGTTGGGACCGAGCAGGTCCGGCAGCTTGTAGACCCCGGCCGCGAGGATGATCGGCGTGGCCAGCAGGAACGAGAAACGCGCCGCGTCCTGGTGGTCGAGACCACGAACCAGCCCAGCCACCATCGTTATGCCCGAGCGGCTGATGCCGGCCAGGAGGGCGAAGACCTGGGCGACACCGACTACGCCGGCCTCGCGGAATTCCAGGGTGTCGAGCCTGCGATCACCCGTGGCCGTCTGCTCGTGAGCGGCGACAACGGCGCGAACCTGGGCACGTCTCCGGATCCATTCGCCGCCCAGAAGGACGAACCCGTTGACGATGAGGAAGCCGGCCGCCGCCACGGGGGTCGCGAACAGAACCCTCAGAGGATGTTCCAGAACAAGGCCCACCATGCCGGCCGGAATCGTGGCGACGACCAGCAGCCACCCCAGGCGTTCGTCCGAGGTCTCGATCTGGCGGCGGCGCAGCGAGCGAATCAAACCCCGAACGATGCGGAACCACTGATCCCGATAGAAGAGGGCGAGTGCAAGCGCCGTGGCCACGTGCAGACCGACCAGGAAGGCCAGGAAGTACGACTCCGAGGCAGACTGAGCCGCAACGACGCTCGTCCAGCCGAACAGCTGGGGCAAGATGACCGAGTGGCCCAGGCTCGAAACGGGGAACAACTCCGTAACGCCCTGGATCAGACCGAGAATGATCGCCTGCGCGTAATCCACGCTCGTCCTTTCGCGAATAGGCTATTTCGGCGGACGGCGCCCGCTTGATAGCCCGGTCTCAGGTGGCGGGCACGGGATCGATTGGCGGGACCGGCGCAGAAATCTCCTCGGCTGGGGCGGCGGCGGCGGCGGCGTCAGGGTGGCGGCGCACCCACCAATGGCGGACGAAGATCGCGACGATTGCGGCGCCGGCCGCACTCAGGCCCACGATCTGCGCCGTGGCGAGACCAAAGAAGGTCCAGTTCCAGCCACTGCGCAGCGTCTCCAGGAGGCTGCGCTCGACGCCATACCACACGAAGTAGATGAGGCCCACGTCGCCGGCGATCAGCAAACGGCGCTGAGCAGTGAAGCGGCGCCACAGGAACAGCATCACCCCGACGCCGATCAGGCTCAGCACAGACTCGTACAAGAAGAGCGGGGTGAAGTGCTGGCCGAGCGTCGCCGTCGGGCTTGACCCGGCCGGGCAGGCGTATTCGGCCACGCGGTACTGGCACTGGATGGCGATCCCCCAGGGCAGATTGGTCGGCGGTCCGTAGAGCTCCTGGTTCATGAAGTTGCCCCACCGACCGACGGCCTGAGCCAGCAGGACGCAGGGCACGATGATGTCGGCCCAGCGCCAGAACGACAGATGCTTTCGTCGGGCGTACCAGATGATCGCGAGCATGCCGGTGAAGAGGCCTCCGTAGATGCCGAGGCCGCTGTAGGGCGGCAGGACGACTTGGGCGAGGTGGTTCTGGTAGTAGGCCCACTGGTCGATGACGTGGTAGGCCCGACCGCCGATCAAGGCCGCGACCGCGACGATGATCAGACCGTCGATGAGCATGTCAGTGCGTTCCCCGCGCTGGCGGGCCAGGCGGAAGGCGAGCCAGGTGCCGGCGAGAATCGCCGCCACGTAGGCAATGCCATACCAGCGGATCTCAAGCGGGCCGAAGGCGAGGGCGATCGGATTGGGCGTGAAGTCAATCATGCACGGCCGAGTCTACGGGAGTTTCGGAAGGAGACGGGTCGCCAACAGCTCGACGCGCGGCCCATGAAGCATGCCGAGCGAGCTTAACGCGGCTCTGCCTGGGGTTCGGGTCAAAGGGCCGTCGCATCGTGACTTATGGCACATGGGCAGATGCACACGTGTGATCTATTCCTAACTGCGCATATAACAGTCAATGAGGATAGAGCATGTCGAGCCCTTTGTACCTCTCGCTGATCGGCCGCTCCCGGCTCGAATCCCCAATTTGCGAGGAGGACCGATAGATGTTGAGCGGCACCGACAGCATCTATGAGATGCAGGCAACACTGCTCAAGACGCTGGCCAGCCCACGCCGTCTCGAGCTGATCCACTACCTGGGCGAAGCCGGGCCGACTGAAGTCTGGAAGCTGGCCGAGCACTTCGACCTTCCGCAGCCGGCAGTTTCTCAGCACCTTGCGGCCTTGCGTGGTGTTGGAATAGTCGACTCGGTCCGCGATGGCCGAGAGGTTCGCTACCAATTGGCTGACCCGGAGATCGTCGCCGCCTGTGGGCTCATGCGCCAGGTCTTGATCCGTCGGATGACCCGACTTGGCGACATGGCCGCCTCCTACGCCAGCCAGGAGCCCGAACCGGCCGCGGCCGGCCAAGCAGGCCGGTAGCGGCCTCAAGGGTCCAAGGAGTCAAGACGGTGTCCGAGAAGCTCTTTTTCATGATCACCCACGGGCCGGATCACTCGGAACACGTAACGATCCCGTTCTTGATGGCCGTTGCCGCTCTTGCCTCCGACGTGGACGCGGTCATCGGCCTGCAAGCTGACGGCGTCGAGATCGCCGTCAAGGGCCGCGCGGAAGCGGTCACCGCAGACGGCTTCCAGGCGCTCGCCAAGCTCATGAACGACTACAAGGGACTTGGCGGGAAGATCCTGATCTGCGGCCCATGCGTGAAATCGCGCCAGATAGACCCCGCCACCCAGCTCGTGGACAACGCCGAGATCGTCGCCGCGGCGAGGTTCGTTGTCGAACTGAGCTCGGCAACCAACGCTCTGACTTACTGATCCCCTTACGCAATCGGAGAACGAAAATGGCCACTCTCACCATCAGCGAGCTCGAAGCTCTCACCGCCGCCGAATGCATCGACGCCCGCGGCGCCGCCTGCCCGGGCCCGCTTCTCGAGGCCAAGAAGGGCATGGGCAAGATCGCCGTCGGCGACGTCATGGAAGTCTGGTCGAGCGATCCCGCCACCAAGAGCGACATCGGTGCCTGGTCCGGCAAGGTCGGCCATGAGTTCCTCGGCGTCGTCGAATCTGCCGGCTACGACAGGGTCTTCCTGCGCCGGGGCAAGTAAGTCTTCTTCGAGTTTCGAACGGCCGGCGGCCCCCTCGCCAGCTGAGCTACGCACCGCAGGAGCATCGATAGATGACCGCGTTGGCCGCTGCCCCGGTAGACGACAAGGCTCGGATCGCCGCGCCGCGGATCCTGGTCTTCTCGACCAACAACATCTCCGACCCGGGCATCGATCTGGCCGGGAGCAACCACCTCCACTACTCAACGGGGGTGCGAGTCATCAGCATGCCTTGTACGAGCGGCATCCGGCCGTCGTGGATCCTCCATGCCATCAAGCAAGGCTTCGAAGGCGTATTCGTTGCCTCAGACGGCGACGAGTGCGCCCTCCTGCCCGACTGCGCCAAGCGCGCGTCGCGGATCATGGCCGAGGCCCAGACCATGCTGAAAGCCGAGGGCCTGTCGCCTCAGCGATTGAAGATGGCCGCGATCTGCTCGGTCTGCGCGGAGAACTTCGCCAAGCACATGAACCAGTTCTCCGAAGCCCTGATCGCGATGCGGTCCGCTGGAGCCAAGTCATGACCAAGTACGACGCCCTCGTAGTAGGCAGCGGCATCGCCGGCATGGAGTCGGCGCTCAAGCTCGGCGACATGGGATACAACGTCCTGCTCGTCGAGAAGGAAGCGAGCGTCGGCGGCCGGATGATCTTGCTGTCCAAGGTCTTCCCGACGCTGGACTGCGCGAGCTGCATCTCGACCCCCAAGATGGCGGCCTCGATCCACCACCCCAACGTCACCGCTATGACGTACGCGGAGGTGGACAAGATCACGCGCAGCGATGACGGCGTGATCAGGGCGACCATCCGCCAAAAGGCCAGGTTCGTGGACGAGGCGACCTGTACGGGCTGCCAGCTCTGCGAAAAGGCCTGCACCGTGGCCGTGCCCGACCAATTCAACTACGACCTGGTCGCCCGCCGAGCGGCCTACATCGCGTTCCCGCAGGCCGTGCCCAAGAAGGCCGTGATCGAGCGCCAGGGCTCGTCGCCCTGCACCTACGCGTGCCCGGCGGGCATCGAGGCTCACGGGTACGTCTCGCTCGTCCGCAGCGGCGAGTACGAGAAGGCACACCGGCTGGTCCTCGATGCGACGCCCCTAGTCGGGACCCTCGGTCGCGCTTGCTACGCGCCCTGCGAGGGCGAGTGCACCCGCGGCTCGATCGAGGGCACGCTCCCGATTCGTCGGATCAAACGCTTCATCTCCGATCAACACAACGCTTCCGACAACGAGCTCGGGATCGAGGTCGCCCCGCTGAACGGCAAGAAGGTGGCGATCGTCGGCAGCGGGCCCACCGGACTGACGGCAGCGTGGCAGCTGGCGCGGCTCGGCTACGCCGTGAAGATCTTCGAAGCTGCCCCCGAGCCCGGGGGCTTCCTCAGACTGGCCATCCCGTCGTACCGCCTCCCGGTCGAGACCGTGGAACGGGACATCCAGAACGTCCGCGACATCGGCGTCGAGATCGCCGTTAACACGCCGATCCGAGACCTCCCTGCCCTCAAGGCCGAGGGCTACGACGCGGTCCTGGTCGCCACCGGAACCCCCCGCTCCTCCGGCCTGGGCGTGCCCGGGGAGGACAGGCTCGGCGTGCTCGGGGCCACCGACTTCCTGCGCAAGGTCAAGCTCGGCGAGAAGGTCGAGTTCGGCGGCAAGCGCGTCGTGGTCGTCGGCGGCGGCAACGTCGCCATGGACGCCGCCCGTGTCTCGGCCCGCCTAGGCGCATCCAGCGTCACGATCGCCTACCGGCGAACCCGCGCCGAGCTCCCGGCCCATCACGTCGAGGCCGACGACGCCGAGCAGGAGGGCGTGGGATTCACGTTCCTCGTCGCCCCGGCGGAAGTCACGGGCGATGCGAGCGGAGCTGTCAGCGGCCTGAAGTGCACGAAGATGCGCCTTGGCGAACCGGATGCCTCCGGCCGGCGCCGCCCGGAGCCGATTTCCGGCAGCGAATACGTGATCGCAGCCGACATCATCATCTCCGCGATCGGGCTCTCGGCCGACGCCGGCGCCTTTGCCGGCACGCTCGAGAGCAACAGGAACGGCACCCTGACAGCCCGCGAGGGGACGCTCGAGACTCAGGTCCCTGGCATCTTCGCCGCCGGCGACGTCGTGAACAGCGCCACCGACATCACGCGGGCAGTCGGCGAGGGCCGGCGCTCCGCCCACATGATCGATCGCTGGATCAACGGCCTCCCGCTCGAGGGCTTCGACCTGCGCCTCCCGGTCGTCGACAAGAAGGCTGTTCTTGCACGGCAGACCGCCTATGAGCCGAGGCCGGCGACCGCGAACGGCACTGCCCTGGTGGCGGCCCCGACGGACTTCCGCGAGGTTGAGGCCGCGCTCACCGAGGACGAGGCCCGCTCAGGCGCGGTCCGCTGCGTCGACTGCGCCGTTTGCTCCGGCTGCCACGAGTGCGTCAACGTCTGCCCCGTCGACGGCTGCATCGATCTGCAAGCCCGCGACAAGGTCGTGGAGATAGAGGCAGGGGCCGTGGTAGTTGCCACCGGCTACAAGCTGTTCACGGCCGACGCCAAGCCCGAGTACGGGTTCGGCAGGTACAAGAACGTGATCACCGGCACGCAGATGGACCGCCTGCTCGCGCCGACTCGGCCGTTCAACACGATCCTGCGCCCCGGCGACGGCAAGGTCCCCGAGAGGATCGCCTACATCCTCTGCACCGGGTCACGCGACGAAACCGTAAACAATCCGCTCTGCTCCCGGTTCTGCTGCATGTACTCAATCAAGCAGAACCAGCTCGTGATGGGCGCCCTGCCCCTGGCCGAGGTGACGGTCCACTACATGGACATCCGGGCCCCGGGCAAGCGCTACGACGAGTTCTACGAGAGCGCGAAGTCGATGGGCGCCACGTACGTAAAGGGGCGCATCGCGAAGATCACCGAGAAGCCCGACGGGAACCTGATCCTGCGCTACGAGGACATCGAGAACGGCGGGGCGCTCGTCGAGGCCGAGTACGACATGGTCGTCCTGGCGGTCGGCGTCCAGCCCAACCGCGACGTCGAGGTGCTCTTCGAGAACGAGAAGCTCGAGCTCACCGACCAGCACTACGTGCTGGAGCCGGACGAGGACCTGAACCCTGGCCGCACCAGCATCCCCGGCGTCTTCGTCGCCGGAACGGCGTCGGGCGCCAAGGACATCGCCGACTCCATCCTCCACGCGGGTGCCGCGGTAGCCCAGGTCGCGGCCCATCTCGAGAGCGTGTCCGCGGCCGCAAGGGCCCGCGAGACGAAGACAATGAAGGTGCCGGCATGAGCGGCAAGCTGCCAGAGTTCAGCTGGAAGGAGAGCGAAGACCATCTGGGCGCTCCGGCGAGTCCAGACCGAGGCAGGCCCGAGGACGCGACGCGAGCGCACTCGGACGTGCGTGAGCTTGCGCCCGGAGGTGCCAACGAAGGCATGGGCCGCCCGAGCGCCCGGCGCATCGGCGTGTACGTCTGCCACTGCGGCGGCAACATCAGCGACTACGTCGATGTCGAGGCCGTGGTCGACGCGGTCAAGAACGAGCCGGACGTCGTCGTCGCCAAGACGACCATCTTCGCCTGCGCCGACGCCAGCCAGTCCGAGATGGAAGCCGACATCGAGGCGCAGAACCTCGACGGCCTCGTTGTCGCCTCCTGCTCACCCAAGCTCCACGTCGTGACGTTCCGCGGCGTGGCAAAGCGGGCCGGCCTCAACCCCTACGAGTACAACCAGGCCAATATCCGCGAGCAGTGCTCGTGGACCCATACCGACGACCACGAAGGCGCCACGGCCAAGGCCATCGGCCTGGTGAGGGGCGTCATCGGGCGGACCCGCGAGAGCGCTCCGCTCGAACCGATCGTCGTCGAGACGACCCAGAAGGCACTCGTAATCGGTGGAGGAATCACCGGTCTACGCGCCGCCATCGGCCTCGCCGACGTCGGACTCGGCGTCTTTCTCGTCGAGCGCGAAGCGGAGCTGGGCGGCTGGATCGGCGGCTTCGGCCCGATCTTCCCGCACGACCGCAACGGTCGCGAGCTGATCGCGAGCCTCGTGGCCGAGGTCAAGAAGCGCCCCTCGATCAACGTCTTCACCGAGGCGCAGATCGTCGCCAAGTCGGGCTCGTTCGGCAATTACCGCGTGGACGTCCGGATGTCCGGAGACCAGCTCCAGACCATTCCGCTCGAGATCGGCTCGATCATCGTCGCGACCGGCTTCGACAGCTACAAGCCCGAAGAGGGCGAGTTCGGCTACGGCAGCGAGTCGGTCGTCACCCTGCCCGACTTCAAGGAGATGGTCGACTCGGCCACGGGCTCCCTCCAGTACAAGGGCCGCCGGGTCCGCAGTCTTGCCTACGTCTACTGCGTCGGCAGCCGCGGCCAGGGCGGCAACGAATACTGCTCGCGCTTCTGCTGCACTTCCACGGCGCACGTCTCGATCGCGGTCAGCAAGCTCGATCCGAGCCTTCGGCAGTACCACCTCTATCGCGACATCCGCACCTACGGCACCTTCGAACTCCTGTACACGGAGGCGCGTAAGCAGGGTGCCATCTACATCAAGTATCCCGACGACGCTCCCCCGGTCGTCACGACCGAGGCGTCGGGCAGGCCGCTCATCAGCGTCCGCGACCTGCTCTCCGGCGGCGAGGATCTCGAGATTCCCGTCGACCTGGTGGTCCTGGTCACGGGAATGGTCCCCCGCAAGAACGAGGAGATGGTCTCTATCCTGAAGCTCCCCATCGGCCGCGACGGGTTCTTCAACGAGATCCATCCGAAGCTTCGTCCGGTCGAGACGATGGTCGACGGCTTGCTGATCGCCGGCACCTGCCAGGGGCCCAAGAGCTCGGCCGAGAGCGTCGCCTCTGGCCTGGCGGCCGTGACCCAGAGCGCCTCGGTCCTCAAGAAGGGCGTCACCGAACTCGACCCGCTCGTCGCCACCGTCGATCCCGACACTTGCGAGTGGTGCGACAAGTGCATCGCCGCCTGCCCGTACGAGGCCATCGAAAAGCTGTCGCTCAACGGCCGCGACGTGGCGATCATCAGCGAGACCGCCTGCAAGGGCTGCGGAGGCTGCATCCCGGTCTGCCCCGTGGGCGCGATCGACCTCCGCGGCTACACGAACGCCCAGATACTCGCCGAGATCGGCGGCATGCTCGAGGAGGCGATCGCATGAACACGAACCGCGACAACCGCGAGGTCATCCGCGAGGAGCCGTTCATGCGGAGCCAGATCCTCGAGTTCTGCGCCGAGGAGGCGCACACGGTCCCGGAGATCGCGCAGGAAATCGGCCGGCCCAGCCATGAGGCCATGTTCTGGGTCATGGGCATGCGCCGCTACGGCTGGATCCATGAGCTGAAGGATGTCACTCCGGAGGGCTACTTCCGGTACCTGGCCGTACCGGCGGAGGGACGGGCATGACCGCACGCGTCGATCACAACCTCTACCCGGAGCTGCAGCGCTTTGGCGCAACGGACATTTCGGCCTGCTACAACTGCGGCGTCTGCTCGGCCATCTGCCCGCTGTCCGTGGACGGAGCGTCGTTCCCGCGCAAGATGTCGCGCTACGCTCAGCTGGGCCTGCGCGAGAAGCTGCTCGCCAGTCCGGAGTTGTGGTCCTGCTACGGCTGCTCCGAGTGCACCGACTCGTGCCCGACCAAGGCAGATCCGGCCTCGTTCATGGCCGCGGCCCGGCGCTACGCAGTTGCGAGCTACGACCGAACTCACCTGGCCTACATGCTGGCGACATCTCGAGTATTCGCCGGCGTCTTCGTGATCGCGCTGGTCGGCCTGCTGGCCGCGTTCATGTACTCCGTCCACAAGCCGGTCGACGGCTCGACGCTCGCCTTCTTCGACTTCGTCCCGAGCGACGTCGTCCACAACATGGGCATCGTGGCCATGGCGGTGATGGGAGTGGCCGCACTCGTCGGCGTGATCGAGATGGTCCGGCGCGTGTTGCGTGGCCCGAAGGCGGTGGTGGCGAAGACGACGCTCGGCAAGGTGGCCGGCGCTGCCGTCTACGCCGTCGGTACGGAATCTCTGGCCCAGACCCGCTTCCGCAAGGACTGCGCGGATGCCGCCGAGTCGGGGGACGCTGCGCCGACCAGACCGTGGTACTCGCAGCGCTGGTTCATCCACTTCGCCACGATGTGGGGCTTCCTTGGCCTGCTCGGCGCCACGATGGCCGACTACGGTCTTGAGCTGCTCGGCATCAAGGCCGTCGGCGCGGCCGTGCCGATCTGGTACCCGGTGCGACTGCTCGGCACGCTGGCCGGAGCGCTCCTGATCTACGGAACCACGATCCTGATCGTGCGGCGGCTGCGCAAAAGCGACCGCACCAGCCGCCATTCGACGACCTCGGACTGGACGTTCCTGTCGATGCTCTGGGTCGCCGGCGTGACAGGCTTTGTTCTCGAGCTGGGACTCTACCTGCCCTCCGCTCCGTCATGGGGCTACCCGATGTTCCTCGTCCACGTCGGCGTCGCGATGGCTCTGGTCCTGCTGGTCCCGTTCGGCAAGTTTGCCCACGTTCTCTATCGGCCCGTCGCGCTTTTCGCCATCCGGTTGCGCGGCTGACACAACCAAGTAGCATCGGAGGGAAGTCGATCATGGCCAGCAAGAAGACGCCCAAGGGTGCGGTATACAGGTCGGGCACCCCAAACCGTCGGTCGACACCTGCTCCCGCATCCCCGAACCGAAGCAAGCTCTACATGGCGATCGCCGGGGGTGTCCTGGCACTGCTGGCCGTGATCGCGATCGGCTTCGTGGCCTTGGGCGGCTCGGGGTCAAAGGCCGCGCCCAGCCTCTCCTCGGGCGAAGCCATCGTCCCGGGCCAAGGCGGACACTGGACCAACGTGACCCCCGACCGTCTCGCCGAGATGCTGGCCCACAAGGACTTCACCCTGGTGAACGTCAAGACGCCCTACATCGGCGAGATCGACGGCACAGACCTATACATCCCCTACGACCAGATCTCGGCACGTGCCAGCCAGCTGCCGGCGGACAAGACGGCCAAGATCCTGGTCTACTGCCGAAGCGGCGTCGAGAGCGCCCAGGCTGCCCAGACACTCCTGAACCTTGGCTACACGAACGTCTGGAATCTCGACGGCGGCATGAATGCCTGGCAATCCTCGGGGCGGACTCTGGTCCAGAAGAACCGTCAGTAGATCCAGGGCAGCAGACGTCGGGTTCGGCTCCGGTAGGCGCCGTAATCCTTGAACTGATCCGACAGCCAGATCTCCTCGCGCCGCGACTTGAGATCGAAGAAGACGGTCAGGGCCATCGCTCCCAGCAGCGCGAACGGCGAGGCCGTGAACAGCCCCCATCCAACGGCGCCGAGAATCAGGCCGCCGTAGATGGGATGGCGGACCAGTCCGTAGGAACCGGACTCTACAAGCCGGGCGCCCGGCAGCGGCTTGGGGAATGGAGTCAGGTTTTCGCGGAGGTCGAACACGCCGCGGAGCGCCAGGACGCCGCCACAGCCGACGAGCACCGCGCCGAAGCCGATCGCGGCCTGTCTTGGCCAGCCACTCCAGGCGGCCCCAGCCGCTCCCGACACGGCGATCGCGCCGAAGAGAACGACCTGCAGGAGGAACCAACCCTCCCCGCGATGGCCGAGGTCGGGAAGCCGCGTCCCAGCCACTAGGCAGGGATACCGACGGACTGCGGCTTGCCCGTCGCGTCCGGGTCGGCATGTGGTCCGCTGACCATGACCTCGCCTTCGATCGGGGCTGCGCCGTCGGGCCCGACGATGCGGTAGCGGTGATGAATCTCCACGGTGCCGGCCGACAACATCGCGGCGACCGAGCAGTATTTGGTCGCCGAAAGCTCGATGGCGCGGCGGACTGACGCTTCGTCCACCGCCGGCCCCTCGACGATATGCAGCACATCAGCCCGGGTGTAGATGGCTGGCTGACTGTCGCGCTGCTCGGCAGAGACTGAGACTTCGTAGCTGTTAATGACCTGACGCTTCTTCTGCAGGATGGACATGACGTCCATCCCAGTGCAGCCGGCCTGACCGACAAGGAGCATCTCGACGGGACGCGGACCGGCGTTACCGTCGGAATCGTCGAGCACGATCTCGTGGCCGGAGCCTGTCCGGGCGGTGAAACGGAGTCCGGGCCCGTCGTAGCGGGCGGTAGTTGTCTTGACGGTCACTGAGGTTTACTCCTTGGAAACGTCATGGTCGGTGTAGGACAAGAAGCGCGTCGATTGGGCCAGCGCCTGGCGCAGGCACGCGGCGCACGACTTCGGCCCGCTCCACAATCAACTCGGGGTCCGCGGCTTGAAGGGCTGAGGCAATCTCATTCGCAGTGAACAGGCGATCCGGATCGGGCCCACCCTGGCCCTCGGCACCGTGTATGCGGTCATGGCCAACGATCAGGAGCCGCCCGCCGGGCGCCACGGCCGCGGCGGCGCGGGCGTAGACGGACCCGCGCTCTTCGGGCGGCAGGTGCAGATAGACGATGACGACGAGGTCGAACGCACGAGCCGGAGGCGACCAAACGAAGAGGTCCCTCTCCAGCCAATCAACCTTCACGTCCGCGGCGTCCGCTTTAGCTTTGCCGTTGGCGAGACCGACCGGCGACCAGTCGACGGCGGTAGTCCGCCAGCCCTGCTGCGCCAGCCAGACTGCGTTGGTGCCGCTGCCTGAAGCCAGCTCCAGCGCGGAACCGGGCACAAGACCTGTCACGCCCGCGACGAGCGTCGGGTTCGGGCCATCGCCCTCGAAATCCCCGCCCTTGTGCCGTTCGTCCCAGTCGAGTCGACGCTGATCTGCCATCACGATTACGCCTTCACCAGAGGTCGGTTCGTGCGCGCCCAGGCGCTGGTGCCGCCCTTGACGGAGACGGCGCCCTCGAAACCTTGACCAAGCAAGAAGTCGGCGGCGCTACGGCTGCGACTGCCACTCTCGCAGATCATGGCATATGGCTTGTCTCGCTTGAGTTGCCCGGCCCTCTCGGGGAGTTTCTGGAGCGGCACGTTAACCGCCCCCGGCACACGGCCGCGGCTGAACTCCCACTCCTCGCGGACGTCGATAACACGGACGGTGCCGTTCTGGATGAGAGCGTCGAGCTCGTCGACGCCTATTTCGGGAGTGCTCGGACGTGAGAACAAGTGCATTTCTACTCCACTGGTGAACTGGCTCGTTCAGCGGCGAACACGCCTCTCGCGGCGGGCGTGCTTTTGGCGACAGACCCATCGGTTGCGGGCCCAGCCGATCGGCTCGCAAGTCGGCGACCGACAATTCGGTGGATCACGTCACACGCTTGGATCAGGTCTGGTTCGGCCAGGCTGTAGAGGATCGTCGTGCCGGACCGGCGGGTGTCGACCAGGCCGGCTGAGCGCAGCACGGCCAGGTGCTGGCTCGCGTTGGCGAGGCTGCAGCCGAGCTCCTCGGCTAGGTCGCCGACCGAGTGCTCGCCGTCTCGAAGTACGTCGAGGAGCATGAGTCGCTTGGGATCGGTCAACACGCGACAGACTTCCGCGTGGAGGCGATATCGCTCGGGATCTCGATAGCCCTTACCGTTCACTGGTGCCCTCGTTGCCATCTTCGACGTACACGCCGAGTATGTGAGAACATACCATCACTTGCATGCTTGCGCAACTAGCAGAGTAAAGGGTCAAGCGGCTATGTCTTCGCACGAATGACACCCCAGGCCGATCTCGGGATATTCGCAATCAGCGTCGCGGCTGGCCTAATCGGTGCCCTCGCCGGCGTCGGCGGCGGCATCCTCGTGATCCCCGCCCTGACCATCGGGTTCGGCGTGGACATCCACTTGGCGATCGGGGCAAGCATCGTGTCGGTTATAGCCACGAGTTCCGGGGCCGCTGCCGCCTATGTCCGCGACCGGATGACCGACATGCGCGTCGGCATGTTCCTCGAGCTCGCGACCACGACCGGGGCCGTCTGCGGCGCTCTCCTTGCGGCAGTCGTGGCGCCTGCATTCCTCTTTGTGCTGCTCGGCGTGGTCCTGCTCGGCTCCGCCGGCATGCAGGTGTCGCGAATGGGCGAGGAGACGCCCCCGGCTGTTTCGACCTCGGGTCTGGCCACTCGCCTGCGCCTGGCCTCCTCATACCCGGATCGCAAGCTCGCTCACGAGGTCCCCTATTCGGCCCAGCGCATCCCGCTCGGCTTCGTCCTCATGTGGATCGCTGGAGTTGTCTCGGGGCTGCTCGGCATCGGCTCTGGCGTGCTCAAAGTCATCGCGATGGACGGAGCAATGCGGCTGCCGATGAAGGTGAGTTCAGCGACCAGCAACTTCATGATCGGGGTGACCGCCGCGGCATCGGCCGGGATCTACCTGGGTCGTGGCGATGTCGATCCGCAGATAGCCGCGCCCGTGGCCCTCGGCGTGCTGATAGGGGCTCTGATCGGTGCGCGTCTCTTGCAGCACATTTCGAACCGCTCCGTGCGGCTGATCTTCCTGCCGGTGCTGATTGCTGTGGGGGTCGAGACGATCGGCCGCGGCCTGGGGTTCGGAATATGACTCCCCACCGATTCCGAGAGATGGTCAGCGGCGTCCTCATCGTGGGCGTCGTCGTGAGCGCGGCGTTCATCGCCGTGGGGTTCATCGCGGCGCTGGCTGTGGGCTGGCAGGGCTCGCTGCTGGGAGCAGCGACTGCGACCGCGGCGACGACGGACTTCTCGAACCTGCCCGGCCGTCTGGCCGCGCTCGAGCCAGCGGCGATTGCCCAACTCGGCCTTTTGACTTTGCTTGCTACGCCGGTCGCACGTGTCGCCGCGTCTGTCGTCGGCTTCGCTCTAGAAGGCGACCGCCTCTACGCGGCGATCACGACGGCGGTGCTACTGATACTCCTGACCAGCATCCTCGTATTGCGTTGAGCGCCGCGATTCACCAGTCTTGCCGAAGGCGCCCAACAACGAGGGCGTAGCCAGTTCTCCGCTAGATGAAGAGCGTGGAATCGGCTTCGGTTGCCAGCATCAGCATCGTCGCGGCGCCGACCGGCTCCTCGAGACCGTCGATCAAGTCTTCCTTGTTAAGCCCGAAGAGATCCATGGTCATCTGGCACGGATAGATCTTGACCCCGAGCTCCTGGCACATCCCGAGCAGGTCCTTGGGCTTGGAGACGTTGTACTTCTTGGCCAGCGAGAACATCATCCACGGCCCCATGCCCATGAAGTTCATCTTGCTGAGCTTGCGGTGGCTGATCCCCGGCCTCTGCATTACGGACAGCATTCGCTGCATCAGATTCTTGCCCGGCAGGCGCTTGCTGTCCTTCACCAGGGCGCCGAAGCCCCAGAACGTGACGAAGATCGAGACTTCCATGTCCATCGCGGCCGCGGTCGAAGCGATGATCATGCTTGCCCAGGTCGGCTCGAGCTCGCCGCTATAGGCGATGATGCAGATGCTCTTCCGCTTGGTGGCGGCCTCTGCGGTCATTTCGGGTCCTTTCTAGTGATGGGCGGCGGCGGGAACCCCGCACGCTAGCTACTTGTGGCGGAGCACGAAGCGGAACTTGCCGTTGGCCGAGTCCTGCTCGACCAGCGTGTGGCCGGTGGAACTGGCCCACGCGGCCATGTCCTTCACGGACCCCGGATCGGTCGCCACGATCTCCATGAGCTCGCCGGCCTGGATCGACTTCATCCCCTGAGTCGCCTTCAGGATTGGCAGCGGGCAGGAGAGGCCGCTGGCGTCGACCTTGAGCTTGATGTCCATCGATTGTTCCCTTCTGAATGCCGGCTCAGCCGGTCTAGATGAAGATGATTTGACCTTCACCGGCGTTGATGTAGAAGGCCGCGACACCCGCGATCCCGTCAACGATCGGGTCCAGATCCGCCTGCTTGATCTTGAGGATGTCCATCGAGGCTGAGCAGGCCTGGATGTCGACTTCGCCAAGTTCCTTCGCCATTCGCATGGTTTCCATCCAGTGGGCCTGGCCGGCCTTGGCAGCTGCATCAACCGCCGCTCTGCCAGCCTCTCCGGCCTCGGGCGCGAGACCATGGTCGGCGGTCACCCGGTCGGCCCGGAAGGCGTCCAGACCCCAATACTGGAGAAAGATCTTCACCGGTCGGCCGAGGGCGGCGGCTCCGGCCGCGAGAGTTGCAGCGGCGGTGAGCTTGTCGTCGGTGCCGGAGAAGAGCACGATCGAGATGGTTTCGTCCATAGGGGAAGCGGGCCTCGGCTAAGTTGGGTTCGATGAACTGTTGGCGCTTGAAGCCGAGGCTCGCGCCGCGACGACGTCGGCCGGAGTTCGGGTGGCTGCCTTGGATATCCGCGAAAGCCGCCGAACCAGCACCCCTCGCATGGTTTCGCAAGCGACGATGATCTCGGGATCGCTGAGGCGGTAGCGAACCTCGCGCCCCTCCCGCTCGGCTTCGACGACCCCCGCGGCCCGCATGACGGCCAGGTGCTGCGAGACGTTTGGCTGGCTAACACCCAGGTCCTCCGCCAGCTTGCTCACCTCACACGGACCGTTCGCGAGCAGGTGAACGATCTCGAGCCGTTTGGGGTTCGAGAGCGTCTTTAGGACGTCAGCCTGGAGTCTGTAGACCTCATCCACGCCTCGGATGATTGGTCATATGCGAAAGTGCGAATAGATCTGTCGGGCCCGATCGTGCGGGTCGAATGGCACATACCAGAAGCTTGGCCGGAGAAACCTGCAGGTTGTTGAGGCGTCCAGGACGGGCACGAGGCCTCATCCGGCAGTCTTGTGAGACCAGCGGCCTCCGCCGATGAGCGCGCAAGAGAGAGCCAATGGGACATTCAGGTCGCTACGGTCGGTTTGACTCCTCTCGCCCCGACCATTCGAGTAGGTGGCCTTCGAGCCACGACGTTTCACGCTCGAATCTGGCTTCTCCCCATCGACTTGCAAGACTGCCTGCACCTACCCGATCGAGGATGATCCTGAACCGCCCGACCCGACTGTCCCAGGTTGGCTCGGTCATCAGCCTTGAGCGACGAGATGGGCCCCTTGCGCACCTGCCACCTACCGGCCGGAGGCGATCGCCTCCTCGTAGCGCTCAAGCAGCTCGAAGAGCTCGTCCGCGGCGTACTGCTGATCCCAGGCTGTCTCCGAGATCCGCCGGACCACACCCGCCGCCTCGAGCGCCTTGAGGCCCTCGAGCGCCCGCTGATGCCGCACCCCGATGGCGCCGCGAACGATGGCAGCCGACGTAATCGGCTGTGCCGGCAGAATCGGGATGATGCGCGCGGCCGCAGAGT
>OCZT010001566.1_pt1 | contig 23664 bp, 19 predicted proteins | sample 1539031 | NCBI WGS metagenome assembly OCZT01 (sample SAMEA3539308, study PRJEB22396) | soil metagenome | biome: tundra; feature: field; material: soil | place: USA | collected 2010-05 | depth 0.15 m | reverse complement strand
GCTCTTTATCTTCGCGCATGATGGTGGCGACAAAGGCCATGTGCCGGTCGTAATCAATGTCGGTGAAAAACTTGAGCTTCTTCGGCGGCAGCTCCCGCACCGATCCCATGAAGCGGAAGTAGCGGGAATCTTTCGACAAGTGACGCATGAACTCCTGTTCCATGCCGGAGTCCTCTGGGCGGATCGGCCGGATGGTTACCGGCGTGCCGTCGAACATTACTCGATGCCGCACGAGATGTTGGGGGTAGTCTGCCATACGTTCGTTCCGGCGTATTGGTTCAAGGGTGGTGTTGGCCAGCCGGCCATCCACGCTATTGTAGATGCCGCCGGGACCCTTCGAGTTTGCGGCAGCTCATGGGTATGGCGGATTAAGCTCGGGCCGAAGCATTCCGTCCATTCAGGAGGATGAGATCAACTCCTGCGCACCTTGCGCAACGAGGCCGTGCGGGCAGTACACCAATCGACCTAACCCGGTCGCGCGCCGGTGACGACACGAAACGCTAGTTCTTCACCGCCATTCCGAGCCGCTCGATCAGGGGCTTTTCTTCCTCCATCGTCTTTTTCGCAAACTTGGTGTAGTCCTCGCCGCTCATGTAGATCACCGGCTGGTCGAACTTTTCGAACATCGCCAGGACCTTCGGATCGTCCATCGCCTTGCGAAACGCATCGTGCAGGATCTTGACCACCTTCGGATCCATGCCTTTCGGCCCACCGAACCCGTAGGGCGAATCGGACACGGTCTGGTATCCCGCGTCCAGCAGCGTCGGCACCTGCGGCCAGCGCTTGGTGCGCTTGCTGCCGTAGGTGGCCAGCAGGCGCGCCTTCCCCGAATCGACGTGGGGCGCCCAGCCGGTCGAATCGGATAGCGCCATGGTGTGCCCGCCGAGCAGGCTTTGCATGTTTTCGGCAAAACCCTTGAACGGTATGTGACTCAGCTTGATCCCGGCTTCCAGGGCGAACTGCTCGACCGCGAGGTGCGGCGTGGTTCCGGTGCCGGGGGTGCCGTAAGTGATCTTGTCCGGATTGGCTTTGGCGTAGGCGACGAATTCAGTCAGATTTTTCCACGGCGCGTCCGCCCTCACGATCATCCCGAACGTGTAGCCGGTGACGTTGATGATGTAGGTGATGTCCTTGAGCGGATCGAACGGCGTTTTTTGCATCAGCGGCAGGCGGAACACGCTGATCGGCAATTGCGTCAGCGTGTATCCGTCGGGCCGCGCGTTGATCAGGGCGCCGGCGCCCATGGTTCCGGACGCGCCGGGCCTGTTTTCGATCACCACCTGCTGGCCGAGCTGCTTACCCACCGACGCGGCGAAGGCGCGCATGACCAGGTCGGACGAGCCGCCTGCAGGCCAGGGGCAGATCAGCGTGATCGGTTTGGTCGGGAACTGTTGCGCCGCTGCGGCGCCCGCCGCCAACGCCAGCAACAGGACAGCGCCGCGCAATATCCGTTTAAACATGACCTAGACTCCTTGTCGGTTGATTTCGACCTTGATTGTAGACCAGCTAACTCACGTGTACGATCATTAATTTACTCCTTTGCTCGCTCAGCCGAGCGCGAGATTCTCGTCCACGCAGAGGAGGCGCACGCGCCCTTGCGCCACGAGCTGCTCTTTTTCGTCGCGTATCCACACCTCCCACACCTGGCTCGAGCGCCCGCGAGTGACGGGCTTGGCCAGGGCATGCAGCTTTCCCGAGCGCACGGCGCGGATGAACGAAGTGTTGTTCTCCAACCCGACGACCCGCTGTCCACGCGGATGCGCGACGGCTGCGGCACCGACCGAGGCGAGGGTCTCGATCACCCCGCAATGCACGCCGCCGTGCACGATGCCGTAGCCCTGATGGTGCTTTTCGCTCACCTCCCACTCGCAGCTCACCTCCTCGGGCGTGGCGGTGAGAATCACGATCCCCATCTCCTTCACCCAGCCCGGAAGGGCGTTGACGCTGGCGACGAATTCTTTTGTCATTGTTTGCTCCATTTAATCGATCCTGATGTTGGCGCGCCGGATCACGTCGGCGTTCTGCGCCATCTCGGCGCTGATCTTGGCGGCGAAGGCCTCCGGGCTCAGCGTCAAAATGCCGCCCTGGCGCGCGAGCTGCTCGCGCACCGCCGCCTTGTTGGTCGCCGCGATGATTTCCCGATTGAGCGTCTGCACCACGCCGTCCGGCGTCCCCGCCGGGGTAAAGAAGCCGAACCAGAATGAAACGTCGAAGCCGGGAAAGAACTCCGCGATCGCGGGCACGTCGGGCAACTCGGGCCAGCGCCTGGGCATGGTCACGGCCAGCGCCTTCAGTTTCCCAGCCTTGATCTGCGCGATGGACGAGGGCGTATCGAAATTGAAGTCGATTTCGCCGGCGAGGAGCGCGGTCTGCGCCACGCTCGCCGCGCGGTAAGGCACGTGGATCATGCTGACGCCGGCCTTGGCGCTGAGGAGCTCGACCCCGAGATGCGCGAGGTTGCCGGCGCCGGCTGAGCCGTAAGTGAGCGTGCCGGGTTTGGCCTTCGCAAGCGCGATCAAATCGTTGAAAGACGCGACCGATGCCGTGCGCGGATTGGCGGGATTGGTGGTAACGATAAAGTGGCCGTCGACCACCGGCGTGATCGCGACGAAATCCTTGAGCGTGTTGTACTGGGCGTCCTTGTACAGCAGAGGATTGACGGTCATCGCGCTCGAATTGGTGACGAGCAGCGTGTAGCCGTCCGCCTTCGACTTGGCCACTGCATTCGCGGCGAGCAGGCCGTTCGCGCCGGGCCGGTTTTCAACGACGAAGGGCTGCCCGAATTTCGCGTTGAGGGCGGCGGCGACAACGCGCGCGATGATGTCGGTCGCGCTTCCCGGGCTGAAGCCGACCAACAGCCTGACCGGCTTCGTCGGATAGTCTTCCGCCGCTACTCCAGCCGCCATCCACAGCGTGGCGATAATGGCCAGCGCCAGTTGCTTCCATTTCAGTTTCATGCCGCCTCCTCCGCTTCCGGATGTTCGCATTGCTTTGCGCGTGGCGCGCGCTGCGCCTGGCCACAGTCGTCGCGGGCGCGCCGCTCGCACGAACGCAATGGCTGCAAATGCCGCCCTGCGCCGGTTCCAATCTTATCTCAGATCAGGCCTTTTCTTTTTCGGCCCGGCGCGGCGATCGCCCGCTCGATAGGCTCATTAGTAGACTTTTGCCGAGGCCTGCCGGTCAGCGCCGTGATTTTCCCAAGCCATCGCCGTCGACTCTTGGAGTTGAAGGCGGACCGATGGCGAAAAATTTAGACGCCGCCAGTAGCCGATCCACTTCAGATGCTCAGCCGCATCGTCATGAAAGTCCGCTCATCGGCCACTGCTGCCGTTCGCGCTTTGTTTTTTGGGAAAATAAGGAGTGCCGGGGCGAGCGTCCGCTCCCGAAAATCACGAGCTCACCCTTTCGACCCTGAACAGCCGCTTACAAAGATCGGCGCGGCCGTCCGGTATGCAGCGATTGCGGCCGTTGGCTGTGCTCAGGTGAGCTTCAGCACCCACCCATGAGGTGCTCCTCAAGTTCGCACTCAAATGCGGACATTCAGGCTCGAACTACCTACCGTCGTGGCGCCTGACGAAGAAGTTCCGCGAGTTCTTGCTTGTACATCTTGGCCATCATGGTCGTGCCGTGGCCGCGCGTATCGGGGCCGCCCGGAAGCAACACGTAGCGGCCGTTCTTGACGCGCTTCATTTCGCGTTCCATCACCCCTAGTTCCGGCGGGTTGCGCTCGTCGTCGGACGAGTTTAGCGCGAGCAACACAGCCTGGATGCGCTCTAGTCCCGCCGACGGATCGAAGTCGTAGGACGATTCCCACTGGTACAGGATGTCGTTGGCGTCGCCACGGAACGGCAGCGCCAGCCGCTTGGCAATGATCTCATCCCCCTTCGCGGCGGTTGGCGCCTGCTTGTATAGCGCCTGGCTGCCGCCGATGGTGGCAAGTCCGAAGTACAGGAGATGGTTCTGCATCCCGCGCGGCTGCGCTGTGTAGTTGCCGCCGTTCCACTCCGGATCGTTACGGATCGATTGCGTGAGCATGCGGCGCAGCATCCAATTGCGGCCCGACATCGCGATCGGGAGGCAGGCCATTGGTACGAGCGTGTCCATGAAATCCGGATAGCGCTCGCCCCACATCCAGGTTTGCATGCCGCCCATGGAATTGCCGATGATGAGGCGCAGGTGCTTTACGCCCAGCCCTTCGGTCAACAGCCGGTATTGCGCGAGCACCATGTCGTCGTAGTTGTAACGAGGGAATTTCGCACGCAGTCCGTCGGAGGGCCGGGTGGACTGTCCGGTGCCGAGCGCGTCGGGCAGGATGATGTAATAGCGGCTCGCGTCGAGCGGCTGGCCGGGACCGAACAGTTCATCGCCGAAGTCCTTGCCGAGCATGCCGGCGCCCGACCCTGCAGTGCCGTGCAGGACCAGCACCGGTTCGCCCGTGGGCGCACCTATCGTACGGTAGTGCAGCTTCAGCTCCGCGAATACCTCGCCCGTGTGAAAGCGGAAGTCGCGTGCCACCCAATCCCCTTGCTTCGGCTCGGGGTAGTCCGCGGCGAACGCAGATAGCGAAGCGAACAGTAAGGCGAATAGCAGCATTGCAATACGGTGTGGCGATGACATGATTTCCTCCCAGCGTGCATGACGATCTGGATTGTTGCTTCTTCTGCGACTGAAAAGCAGCTCAGTCTGACGACAATCTCGCCGCATTCTGTACGTTCATTGAGAAATTAGTTTAACTTGAATACTACTTTGAGCAGATCCTTTACTGACTGTCTGGCGGCTTGTGTGGCGGCAGGGTCGTATCCCACGTGCGGGTTACGTTCGACACATGAATCCGTGTAAGTAAAAACCTGCCCGGTCTCCGCGTTGATTAGCTGGCCCGTTGCTGCCTCCCGAATCCTACAGCGGCGTACTGTTTGGGCATCTTTGACAACGAATGGCGTGAGGGGCAAGAGAGGGACATCGAATGCATGCGATGCGGTCGGGTATTCCGTTAGCTGGACATCTCGTCCAGCGACGCGCAGTTGCTCCACATAAGCTTTGCACGTTGCTACAGGATTGTAGTCGTCGGGGGTTCCTTGAAAGATTCGGATTGGTCGGTCGGCGACATCGGTGTTGGATAGATATGTGGTCATGCAGTCAGGATAGAACGGAAGGTAAGCGGCGAATTCAATGCCCGATTTGTTCCATAACCGGTGGAATCGTTTAAGACTCGCAAACAGTGTCGCCTGCCCACCGCGAGAGAATCCCATTAGCGCGATTCGTGATGGATCGATCCGCGGGTGCTTGGCAAGGATGTCTAATATCCGGTAGGCATCTAAAATCATATTGAGTCGTCCGAGCAGCGCTTGGTCCGCATTGACGGATGTAAGCCCCCGGCCTGTGAATCCGTCCAGCGCAAAAGTGGATATGCCCATTTCGTTAAAATCTCTCGTCCAGAGGTCGATATTGGCTCCCATGCCCCCCGATCCGTGAATCATCACAACAACAGGAAGACGGCCAGACCCCTGCGCGATCCTCAATAGACCTGAAACCACCACTGGCTTTCCACTCGCGTCGCCCTTGAGGAATTGCTCATCCGAAAGCGTAAGGCTCGGGATCGAATGCAGTTCAATGCGCGATGCCATTTGCTTAGTTGCCACATCCTGAGCATTCACCGAAAGCGGGACGATGACCGACATGGCGATTGCGGCGGCGGCGCAGTAGCTTTTCATATTGACCCCTTAGCTCGCTTATCAAACAGTTTACATTTGGTGGGAAGTCAGTCTACGCTTGAATCGCGGCTTGTATCGGAAAACGCGACACTGCGGTCAGGGTCGGCTGTGGCCCGCCACTCTCAAAAACTGAGCGGCCGCTGTCAGTCTGAAGCAGGCATAGCGGTTTCATCGCGTCAGGGGCCGGTTGTGGCCGAGAGTGTGAATTCGCAGTTGAGCCCGTAACCGGTCAGTCGAAAAATCCCGCTTTTTTTAAGGTCCGTTTTGGGCGAGTATAGGCAACCGCCGCTCCCGGCCATGAACAGCCGCTGGAGCAAATTGAAAACCGCGTCGACCAGCGGCCGGTCTTCAGCGCATTGCCGCCATACAGATTGAACAAACTGATTGCCCTTGATCGGCCAAATCGGGCACTAGCGATCTGAAGAAAAGGTAATCCGCGCTTTGGATTTGAGCGTCCGCTTCTGGAAAAACTGTGCTGGCGCTGTCGATCTGAACGGACGATCGCGCCAGACGCGATGCGGGAGTTTTTCTGCAGCCTCAACGTTTAGGCTGGGGAATCAAGGGACGAGCTGCTACTCGATGCGCGCACCCGAGATCTTGATTACCTTTGCCCATTTGAGAATCTCGGACTCGATCATCCCGCGAAACTCCGATGACGAGCCAGGCATGGGTTCCGCGCCGCTTGCAATAATTCGGCGGTGGGTCTCGGGATCGTTTAGCGCTGATTGCAACTCGGCATTCAGGCGATTGAGCACTGCGGTAGGCGTTCCCGCAGGTGCGACGATACCGAACCAACCAATAGATTCGTAGCCCGGTACCCCGGCCTCGGCGAAAGTCGGGACCTCCGGCAGCGTGACGCTGCGCTTGGCCGAAGTGACCCCAAATGCTTTGAGCCTGCCTGACGTAATAAACGCAATTGACGCCGGGATGTCGGAAATCGCCAAAGGAATCTGGTTTGCTATGACATCAGTGGTCGCCGGACCAGAGCCCCTGTAAGGAACCAAAGTCACGTCAATTCCCGACATCTGTTTCAATAACTCCGCTGACAAATGCATGGCTGTGCCATTCCCGCCGTGTCCTATCGACAATGACCCCGGCTTGGCTTTGGCCATTGCCAGCACATCGCGCAGGTTAGCGGCCGCAATCGACGGATTCGCTACTAAGACGAATGGAATGATCGCGACCATGCCAACCGGGTCAAAGTCTTTGACCGGATCAAACGGCATTTTCGGGTAGAGGCTTACGTTCACCGCAAGTGCACCCGCGGCACCGAGTCCGATGGTGTATCCATCGGGGGACGCTTTTGCAACTATGTCCAACCCGATATTGCCACCGGCACCGGGACGGTTGTCGATGATCACCGGCTGACCAAGATCCTTGCTCATCCTGGCCCCAAGCATACGCGCCGTAATGTCCGCGCTACCTCCGGGAGGGAACGTGACAATGAGTCTGATGGGTTTGATGGGGTAACTTATTTCTTGCGTCGGCTGTGCAACTGCATGACCCAAGATGGCCCAAGCGATGAAGCCGGCGACTACTCGTAGCAGAATCAAGATTGCACCTCTATTCCATTAATGGCTTTGTTCCCCAAAAATCCAGCACGCCATAGTACGCGCATAACAGACACGACAGCTTGCAATTGATGGCAGCCGAGAAGGCGGGTACGACGAACAATCTCACTCGCAGCATGGTGCATTCCGGCGATTAATAGGATCACAATCATTCCGATGATGTGATTCAGTCCCCATCGCGCTCTTCGTCTGCCTTAGAGCGAGAATAAACGCTCTGCATTGGTCTGAAAGAACTGGCGCTTGTCAGCAGCGCTGATCGGCAGATTATCTTGCTCGATCACTTCCTCAGGTACGTATTCGTACGGATAATCCATGGCATAGAGCAGCCGGTCAATGCCTATTACCTGATGGACGAACATGATCGGCGGTGTCCAGCTCATGCCACTGGTGGTGTAATGAAAATTCTCGCGCAGGTAGGCGCTGACGGGCTTTTCCAGCTTGGGTGCGGCGGTGCCGTAGCGATTTGTTCGGGTGATGATGTTGTGAAAGTAATCCAACCGCGACATCCAGAAAGGCAGGCCCTCGCCCAAGTGTCCGAGGACGATCTGAAGCCGCGGGAACCGGTCGAAAACTCCGGCGACGATGATGCGCAAGGCGTGTAGGCCAGTTTCCACCGCGAAGCCGAATATTGCGCCATCCAGCCCGCGGGCGAGGAATGGCTCGATCATCGCCTTCGACGGCGTCATGGGATGCAGATAGATCGGCACTCCCAACGCCTCGGCAGCGGCGAAAATCTCCCAGAATTTTGGATCGTCGAGGTATTCGCCGCGGGTATGGGAGTTGACGATGGCACCCTTGAGGCCGAGTTTGCCGACGGCGCGCTCGAGCTCTTGGACCGCCCGCTTCGGATCCTGGGGCGCGATCGCGGCCAAGCCGGCAAAACGTGTCGGGTAGCGGCGCACGGCTTCGGCCAGTTGATCGTTGAAACTGCTGGCCAGCGCGGTGGCGGTGGCGGCATCAAAAAGCTGCACGCCCGGGCACGTCAGCGACACGATCGCCATGTCGATGCCGGTGGCGTCCATATCGGCTAGGCGCCGTTCTCCAAGGTCCTGAATCCGCTCGACCAGCAGTTTCCCACGCTCGCTCGCGCCGGCGAAGAAGCCCCAGAGGCTATGGAAACCGGGATCATCGATGATCTTGTCGGCCAGCTCACGACGGAACAGTTTAAGCAGTTCGGGTGGCGCCCACGCTTCCTCAGTGGCGATGCGTCGGTAACCGGGAGCCTTACCAATTTTAGTCACAGCGCCGGCAACCATACCTTTCTCCTCTCGTTCTTTCCAAGAGAACATTGAAACGCAACTGCGAAGTGAATACAATCGAAAGAATTTTGATTATTCATGAAGTTACTTTAAATGTCTGACTTAAGCTTGCTAACACTGAAACAATTGCGCGCATTTGCCGCCGTCTACCGATTGCGCAAGCTTGCAGCGGCTGCCGATCGGCTGTCGGTCACACCGTCGGCGGTCAGTGTGCTACTCCGACAGGTCGAGGCTTCTCTCAAGATACGGCTGTTCGACCGCACCACACGCTCGCTGGAGCCAACGTCGGCGGCGCACGATGCAATCGGTTCTGCCGAGCGCATTCTCCAGGAGGTAGCGCAACTGGAGATCGGCTGTCGCGATCTGAGCGAGCGCCGGCGCGGGCAGGTACATTTGGCCGTTACGCCCGCAATCGGAATGGCTCTCATGCCGCCGACAGTGCGAGCTTTCGCACATTCATACCCGGACATCCGGGTTGTTATCGACGATTGCGCACCCGACCAGTTCTTGTCGCGCATCCTGACTGACCAAGTGGAATTCGGCATTGGCACACCCGAGGACATCGACGAGGAAATCGAGATCCGCACGCTGGTCGACGATAAGCTGTGTGTGGTCTGCACTGCCGACCACCGCTTCGCGCGCAAGCGGCAAGTGCGTTGGGCCGACCTGGCTTCGGTGCCAATGGTTCTGGTGAGGCCGGGCTACGGTGTACGCCGGATTATCGACCACGTGGCGGGTAAGGTCGGCATCGAACTTAATATTGCCAACGAGGTGAACTTTCTGGCCTCGGTACTGTGGATGGTCTCAAGCGGCTTGGGAGTGTCGATCCTGCCCTCTGCGCTGCTCGTTCAACCGCACTTCGGCAACCTAGTCGCCTGCCCTCTTGCGACACCCACGGTATCACGCGCCATCTCGCTTGTGACAAAGCGCGGTCGCTCGCTGTCGCCCGCTTGCGAAAGCTTCACGGAGATGCTGGTGCGCGACCTGCGCAGCGCTGCACCAGGAAGGGCTTGAGGATCCATCGACGCCGCGAATTCTCCATGTCCTTGACCGGAAGAGCAATCGCTCGTCACGCTCAATCAGCCACTACCAATTCGGCGTTGGTGGCAGGACAGTGGTTCACGCAAGGCCGAGCCGGTGCTTTTTCTCTAAGTGCGAAACGAGTAGCGACTTTGGCCGAGTTGCAGAAGTTCACAACCGGATGACGTACGGCCGCTCAACCTCAGGAAGCGGTCCTTAGTCGACTTGATGTGTGAATGGCTCTTCAGGGTCGAAAGGGTGATCTCGTGATTTTCGGGAGCGGACGCTCGCCCCGGCACTCCTTATTTTCCCAAAAAACAAAGCGCGAACGGCAGCAGTGGCCGAGGAGCAGACCGTCGAGGCGATTGGCCTCAAGGTCCACTCCTGGCAACTCTGAAGCCGCTCGGAAGTCGAGGACTTCAGAGTCGAGTTCGGGCATGGCCTGTTCGTCATAGCTTTCGCCGCGGGCGAACCGCCGCAACTCCTGGTTGTTGATGTGGTTTTGAACCTATTGGCTGGAAACCCGCATGGATACTAGCGGGTTGGCGGAGAGAGCGGGATTCGAACCCGCGATACGGTTTAACCCGTATACACGCTTTCCAGGCGTGCGCCTTCAACCGCTCGGCCACCTCTCCTGCTGATCGTCGAGCCCGCGGTTGCTGCCAGATCCGGGCTCTTTGCGAAGGTGCGCAGCTTACGCCAGAACCCCCTGTAAGGCAATGGAAAAACACCTTTCTGAATCCCGGCGTATCGGTTTTTTTGGCGCGCCGCGCACCGTTTTTTCGACCCCCAAAAAAAGAAAGCGGGAGTTTGCGCCCCCGCCCCTTTTTTTAGTATGGCGCCACGAGCTGGCGCCGCGCCCCGGTATTGCTACGAAACCGGCTGCTTGAGCTGTTCCAGGATCGCCGGGTTTTCCAGGGTGGACACGTCCTGCGTGATGTCCTCGCCTTTAGCGATGGAGCGCAACAGGCGGCGCATGATTTTCCCCGAACGCGTCTTGGGCAGATTGTCGCCGAAGCGGATGTCCTTCGGCTTGGCGATCGCGCCGATTTCCTTGCCCACCCAGTCGCGCAGCTCCTGCGCCATCTTGTGGGCCGCGGCGCCGGTGGGGCGCGGCCCTTTGAGCACGACGAAAGCGCATATCGCCTCGCCGGTCAGGTCGTCGGGCCGCCCTACGACCGCCGCCTCCGCGACCAGCGCGGTGTTCGCCACCAGCGCCGATTCGATTTCCATGGTGCCGAGACGATGGCCGGCGACGTTGAGCACGTCGTCGATGCGGCCCATGATGCGGAAGTAACCCTCCAGATCGCGGCTGGCGCCATCGCCAGCAAGGTAATACTTGCCGTGGAAATCCGCGGGGTAATAGTTTTTCTTGTAGCGTTCCGGATCGCCCCAGATGGTGCGGATCATCCCCGGCCAGGGGCGTTTGATCACCAGGATTCCGCCCTTGCCCTTCTCCACCTCCTGCCCGGTTTCGTCGACGATCGCCGCCATGATTCCCGGCAGCGGGAAGGTACAGGAGCCGGGTTTCGTCGGCGTCGCGCCGGGCAGCGGGGAAATCATGTGTGCGCCGGTCTCGGTCTGCCACCAGGTATCGACGATGGGGCAGCGCGACTCGCCGACCACCGTGTGGTACCACATCCACGCTTCGGGATTGATCGGCTCGCCGACGGTGCCCAGGATGCGCAGCGACTTGAGGTTGTATTTCTTCGGCAGTTCGCCGCCCGCCTTGATCAGCGAGCGGATCGCGGTCGGCGCGGTATAGAACACGCTCACCTTGTGGTCCTGGATGATTTTCCAGAAGCGCCCCGCGTCGGGATAAGTCGGGATACCCTCGAACATGACCTCGGTGGCGCCCACCGCGAGCGGCCCGTAGGTGATGTAGGTATGGCCCGTGACCCAACCCACGTCGGCGGTGCACCAGAACACGTCGCTCGGCTTGTAGTCGAACACCCATTTCATGGTGAGGATCGCCTGCAGCAAGTAGCCGCCGGTGGAGTGCTGCACGCCCTTGGGCTTGCCGGTCGAGCCCGAGGTGTAGAGGATGAACAGCGGATGCTCGGCGTTGACCCAGGTCGGCTCGCAGTCCTCGGCCTGACCCTGGATGACGTCGTGCCACCACTTGTCGCGCGGCGCCTGCATGTTGACGGCGGTGCCGGTGCGCTTGTAGACGATTACGTTTCTCACCTTGTCGCAGCCGCCCATCGCGATCGCCTCGTCCACCGCCGGCTTGAGCGCAATTTCCTTGCCGCCGCGGAACTGCCCGTCGGCGGTGATGACCTCGGTGGCGCCCGCGTCGACGATCCGTTCCTGCAGACTCTTCGCGGAAAAGCCGCCGAACACCACCGAGTGCGTCGCGCCGATGCGCGCGCACGCCTGCATCGCGACCACCACCTCGATCGACATCGGCATGTAGATGAGGACACGGTCGCCCTTGCGAATGCCGTGCGCCTTCAGCGCATTCGCGAGCTGGCACACCTTGTGGTACAGCTCCTTGTAGCTGACTCGCGTGACCTTGCCGTCGTCTGCCTCGAAGATGATGGCGATCTTGTCCGGTTGGGTTTTCAGGTGACGATCGAGGCAGTTGTAGGAGGCATTGAGCTCACCGTCGTGGAACCATTTGAAGAAAGGCGCGTTGGATTCGTCGAGCACTTTGCTGAACGCTTTGTGCCAGAGCAGGTTGTCCTTCGCCAGCCGTCCCCAGAATCCCTCGAAATCGCGCTCCGCTTCGTTGCACAAGGCCTGGTAAGCGGCCATGCCGGGTACATTGGCTTGCTTGACCATCTCTGCAGAAGGCGGAAAAACCCGGGTTTCGTTCAGTACCGATTCGATCTGCGCAGACATGACAACGGTCTCCTCTTTGCCTAGGCTCGATAAACAGGGATTAAATCGCGGCGAGTTGCGCGGCGATGATTGAAATTATGAGCAGCCAGCCTTACGCCACCCTTACGGCTGGGCCGCACCGCGCAAATCAAAACATTAATCCGGCATTTTGTAAAGCCAACCGCCCCGGGCGCAGAGGTTGCATCATTTGCACACCCTGCCCTGTCGCGTTGACGCGGCTCGCGCAATGATGGTAACTTCCACCGCGCCTGATGCGACGCAGCAGCCCTTGACCATGCCCGGCTCCCCCTCGTTCCCTAATCTAAGAGGCCGCTTCAGAATTATCGAAGCGCCCCCTGACTTAGGGGAGCATGAGGGGATGCGCCCCGAAGGTCTCGATCCCCCTCGAGGGGAAAGTCCCCACCTCTTCGGGTGGTCCCGACCTTCGGTCTCCCACCTCGGGGGATATCCCCTCATTTTGTAATGAGCTGTAAATGAAACGCCCACTGGACGGCATCGTCGTCCTCGCCCTGGAGCACGCAGTCGCCGCGCCGCTCGCGACCCGGCATCTGGCCGACAACGGCGCGCGCGTGATCAAGATCGAGCGCCCCGGAAGCGGCGATTTTGCGCGCGCCTACGACCAGCGCGTGCGCGGCCTCGCCTCGCATTTCGTCTGGACCAATCGCGGCAAGGAAAGCGTCACGCTGGATCTGAAACACGCGCAGGCGATGCCGGTGCTGCAGCGTTTGCTCGAACGCGCCGACGTGTTCGTGCAGAACCTGGCTCCGGGCGCAGCCGATCGCCTGGGACTGGATGCCGCGTCGATACACCGCATCAACCCGCGCGCCATCGTCTGCGGCGTTTCCGGCTACGGCGAGGGCGGGCCCTACCGCGACAAGAAGGCCTACGATCTCCTGATCCAGGCCGAGGCCGGACTCCTCTCAATTACCGGCAGCGATGGCGAAATGGCGAAATCGGGCATCTCGATCGCCGACATCGCAGGCGGCATGTACGCCTACAGCGGCATTCTCAATGCGCTCCTGTTGCGCCAGCGCACCGGGAAAGGCTGCAACATTGAAGTGTCTCTGCTCGACTGTCTCGCAGAGTGGATGGGCTATCCGCTCTACTACGCGTCGGACGGCGCGGCGCCACCGGCGCGCACCGGCGCCATGCACGCGACCATCTATCCCTACGGGCCGTTCCAGGCCGGGGACGGGAAGACCGTCATGATCGCCATTCAGAACGAACGCGAATGGGCACTGTTCTGCGACAAGGTGCTCGGCGCGCCACAACTGACGCACGATCCGCGCTTCGATTCCAACGCCACGCGCAGCAGCAACCGGCAGCAACTCGCGCCGATTCTGCACCAACGGCTGGCGCAGTTGCGCGCAACCGACCTGATCGCGCTGCTCGATGCAGCGAGCATCGCCAACGCCTCGGTCAACACCGTCGACGGCCTGCGCGAGCACCCGCAATTGCGCGCGCGAGCGCGCTGGACCGAAGTGGCCTCCCCCGCAGGGACGCTACCCGCTCTGCTGCCGCCGCCGCTCAGCGATGCCTACGCGCCGGCGATGGGGGACATACCCGCGCTGGGCGAGCACACCGACGGCGTGCTCGCCTGGATCGGTTACAGCAAGCCTGAAATCGAGGCGCTGCGTGCCGACGGTTTGATCTAACGCAAGCGGCCGCCACGCCCGCGATTTCCCGCGCTCCAAAGGTGGTAAAATTTCGCGACTGCGGATCGGGCGATCTACAGTCGCGCGGTCCTCGGCCCGGTAAGCGATTGCGCCAATACCGGCCCCCCGGCGCGCATTGCCACTGCAATCCACATTGCTACTGCAATCCACATTCCCACTCCAATCAACGAGACCAACATGACCGCCATCAAACAGGAAGACCTGACCCAAAGCATTGCCGACGCGCTGCAATTCATCAGCTACTACCATCCGAAGGACTACCTCGCCCACCTGGGTCGCGCCTACGAACGCGAGCAGGCGCCCGCGGCCAAGGATGCGATCGCGCAGATCCTCACCAACTCGCGCATGTGCGCCGAAGGCCATCGCCCGATCTGCCAGGACACCGGCATCGTCAACGTGTACCTCAAGATCGGCATGGACGTGCGCTGGGACGGCTTCAAAGGCTCGATCGCCGACGCGGTAAATGAGGGCGTGCGCCGCGCCTACACCAACCCGGAAAACCCGCTGCGCAGCTCGGTGCTGGCCGATCCGCTGTTCACCCGCAAGAACACCAAGGACAACACTCCGGCGGTGGTGCACATGGAAGTGGTCCCGGGCAACACGCTCGCGGTCACGGTCGCGGCCAAGGGCGGCGGCTCGGAGGCGAAATCGAAGTTCGCCATGCTCAATCCTTCCGATTCGGTGGTGGACTGGGTGCTGAAGACCGTGCCCACCATGGGCGCGGGCTGGTGTCCGCCCGGGCTGCTCGGCATCGGTGTCGGCGGCACCGCGGAGAAAGCGATGATGATGGCCAAGGAAGTGCTGATGCAGCCGCTCGACATGCACGAACTGCTCGCGCGCGGGCCGAAATCGAAGCTGGAGGAACTGCGCATCGAGCTCTACACCAGGATCAACGCGCTGGGGATAGGCGCCCAGGGCCTGGGTGGCCTGTCGACGGTGCTCGACGTCAAGATCAGCGACTACCCGACCCACGCCGCCAACAAGCCGATCGCGATGATCCCCAACTGCGCCGCCACGCGCCACGCCCATTTCGTGCTCGACGGTTCCGGCGCAGTCTCTCTCGATCCGCCCTCGCTCGAGGACTGGCCCAAGGTCACCTGGGCGCCCGCCGCCGGGGCGAAGCGCGTCAATCTCGATACGCTCACGCCGGCCGAAATCGCAGGCTGGAAGCAAGGCGACATCCTGCTCCTGTCGGGCAAGATGCTCACCGGCCGCGACGCCGCGCACCAGCGCATCCAGGACATGCTGGGCAAGGGCGAGAAGCTGCCGGTGGATTTCACCAACCGCGTGATCTACTACGTCGGCCCGGTCGATCCGGTGAAGGGCGAAGTGGTCGGCCCGGCCGGCCCCACCACCTCCTCGCGCATGGACAAGTTCACCGAGATGATGCTGGCTAAGACGGGGCTGATCGGCATGATCGGGAAATCGGAGCGCGGCCCGGTGGCCATCGAAGCGATCAGAAAACACAAGGCCGCCTACCTCATGGCCGTGGGCGGCGCCGCCTACCTCGTCGCCAAGGCGATCAAGAAGTCGCGCGTGCTCGCGTTCGGCGACTTGGGCATGGAAGCGATTTACGAGTTCGAGGTGAAGGACATGCCCGTCACCGTGGCCGTGGACTCAAGCGGCGCCTCGGTCCACAACACCGGACCGGCGGAGTGGGAAAAGAGAATCAGGGAATTCAAGATTCCGGTGGCGGTCGCGTGACGTTTTTCACTTCTCCCCGGGCAATGGAATAGCGTTGCACGGCAAAGCGATTCCCCGCTGGCTGAGCATTGCGATACTGCTCGTCATCGCTACGGTCTTCGGCGGCAACCACATCGCCGCGCGCATCGCCTTCGATCACGGCGTCAACGTCACCACGGCGGTCGCGGCGCGCTCGATCGGCGCGGCGCTGTTCGTGGGGGTGCTGCTGGTCGTCAGCCGCGTCCCACTCGCCCTTCCGGCTGCGACGCGCTGGCGCGCGATCGCGGTCGGCGCGCTCATCGCGGTGCAAAGCTATTGCATCTACTCGGCGGTGGCGCGCATCCCGGTGGCGCTCGCGCTGCTCGCCTTCAACACCTTCCCCATGATGTTCTCTCTCCTGTCCTGGGCCGCGGGCAGCGAGCGTCCGGCACGGCGCGCCCTGATCGCGATGCCCGTCGCGCTGTGCGGGCTCGCACTCGCGCTCGATGTGTTCGGCACGAGCGGCGACGTCGCCGGCCGCTGGGCCGAGATCGGCGCCGGCGTCGGCTTTGCTCTGGGCGCAGCGGTGTCGTTCGCCGCGGCGCTGTTCCTCACTTCGCGCTGGCTGAAGGAGGTGGATGGCAGGCTGCGCACTCTCCTCACCATGAGCACGGTCACAGTGCTGCTGCTGGCGGCAGGCGCGCTCACCGGCGATCTGGCGCTTCCGGCGAACCCCGGCGGATGGCTCGGGCTCAGCCTGCTCATGCTTTTCTACGGCACCGCGTTCACTGCCTTGTTCGTGCTGCTGCCGCGCCTCGATGCGTTGAACAACTCGGCGGCGCTGAATTTCGAACCGATCGCGGTGCTGTTCCTCGCCTGGCCCATTCTCGGCCAGAGCGTCGCACCGCGGCAGATCGTGGGCGCGCTCATCGTGGTCGGGGCGGTGATCGCGCTCGGCACGGCGAAACACTGAGAATCCGGTGCAAAATGATTTCCTTTGCAACGGACCGATCTAGGGGAGTATGAGGGGGGCTACCCCCTCATATTCAAACAAGGTCTGAGCGCGCATGGGACAAACGCCGGATACCCATCTGCTCGCCATTCGCCATGGCGAAACCGAATGGAACAGCCAAGGCCGCTTCCAGGGGCATCTCAACAGCGTGCTCAACCGGGAAGGCCGGGCGCAGGCCGAAGCCCTGGGCGAGCGCCTCGCCCAAGAGCGCTTCGATCTGCTGCTCTGCAGCGATCTGGGCCGGGCGCTGCAGACCGCGAGCGCGATTGCCATGCGCACCGGCCACGAAATCGTGGTCGAGCCGCGCCTGCGCGAACGGCGCATGGGGATTTTTCAGGGCCTGACCCCGGCCGAAGTGCAAGCACGCTACCCCGACGAATACGCCCGCTTCAGGACCCGCGACCCCGATTACGTCATTCCGGAGGGGGAAAGCACGCGCCAATTGTTCGAGCGCAGCGTCGCCTGTTTCACCGAGCTTGCCACTCGCCATGCCGGACTGACGCTGGCAACAGTCACCCACGGCGGCGTGCTCGCGATGCTCTACCGCCACGCCAAGGCGATGCCTCTCGCGGCGCCACGCGACTTCCCTTTGCACAACACCGGCATCAATCGCTTCCGCCACCGGCTGGGCGCGTGGCAACTGGAGAGCTGGGGTGAGATCGGCCATCTCGAGCCGGTGCTGGACGACCCGCAAGCGGAGCGCAATCGCTGACGGCGCAGAGCGCAAGCATCGGCCGGCGATGCTAAAATCAAATCCTGCAAAGGGGATCGCCCTGCTGTCATTGCCGCGAGCCAAAGGAGCGCCATGCCGAACTACACCACCGAAGCCATCCGTACCGTCGCCTTAGTGGGCCATGGCGCGGCCGGCAAGACCACCCTGGCGGAAGCGCTGCTCGCACGGGCCGGCGCGATCAAGTCGCCCGGCAGCGTGGAGCGCGGCAATACCGTCTGCGACTACGATCCCCTGGAGAAATCCTATGGCCACTCGCTCGGCGCCGCGCTGGTCAATTTTGCCTGGCGTGACATCCACATTCACCTGATCGATACCCCCGGCTATCCCGATTTCGCCGGCCAGGCAATAGGCGCGCTCGCCGCGGTGGAGACCGCGGTCATCGTCATCAACGCCCAGACCGGCATCGAGTTCGCCACGCAGCGCATGATGAAATGGGCACAGGCGCGCAAGCTTTGCTGCATGATCGTGGTCAACAAAATCGACGCCGACAATGTCGATTTGCCCGCGCTGCTCGCGGATATCCAGCGCGCCTTCGGCAAGGAATGCCTGCCGATCAATCTGCCCGCACATGCGGGCAAGGACATCGTCGACTGCTTCTTCACCCCGGAGGGCGAGTCCGATTTCTCCTCGGTCAAGGCAGCGCATGCGGCGTTGGTCGACCAGGTGGTGGAGGTCGATGAGGCGCTGATGGCCCTCTACCTCGAGCAGGGCGAGATCAGCGCCGAGCAGCTGCACGCGCCGTTCGAGAAAGCATTGCGCGAAAGGCACTTGATACCGGTGTGCTTCGTTTCGGCCAGAAACGGAACCGGCGTCACGGAGCTGCTCGACGTATTCGCGAAGCTCGCACCCAACCCCAAGGAGGGCAACGCGCCCCCCTTTCTCAAGGGTGAAGGCGCGGACGCGGTGGAGTTCCATGCCGAGCCCGACGCGGCGAAACACGTGCTCGCCCATGTGTTCAAGATCATCATCGACCCCTATGTCGGCAAGCTCGGCGTATTCCGCGTGCACCAAGGCACGGTAAAGCGCGATTCGCAGCTGTTTATCGGCGACAGCAACCGCCCGTTCAAGGTCGCGCACCTGTATCTGCTGCATGGCAAGGAATACGTCGAGACCGACGCGCTGGTGCCGGGCGACATCGGCGCGGTGGCGAAGGTGGAAGAGATCGAGTTCGATGCGGTCCTGCACGACTCGCATGACGAGGACCACATCCGTCTGCGACCGCTCGAGTTCCCCGCCCCCATGCATGGCCTCGCCGTCGAGCCGAAGAAGAAAGGCGACGAGCAGCGGCTGTTCGACGTGCTGCACAAACTGGAGCTGGAGGATCCTTGCTTTCGCATGGAACGCCATCCCAGCACCAATGAGACCGTGATTCGCGCGCTCGGCGATCTGCACCTGCGGACCAAGCTGGAGAAGCTGACCCAACAGTACAAGCTGGACTTGGTCACGAAGCCGCCGCGCATTCCCTACCGTGAGACCATCAGCCGCAAGGCCGAGGGCCACTGCCGCCACAAGAAGCAGACCGGCGGCGCCGGACAGTTTGGCGAGGTGTTCCTCAAAATCGAGCCGCTGCCGCGCGGCGCGGGCTACGAGTTCGTCGACCAGGTAAAAGGCGGCGTGATTCCGAGCGTGTTCATCCCGGCGGTGGAAAAAGGCGTGCGCATGGCGCTCGATGCGGGCGTGATCGCAGGCTACCCGGTCGAGGATCTGCGCGTCATCGTGTATGACGGCAAGAGCCACCCGGTGGATTCGAAGGAAGTGGCTTTCGTGTCCGCCGCCCGCAAGGCGGTGATCGACGCGTTCGCCAAGGCCGGACCGATTTTGCTCGAGCCGATAGTCGACATCGATATCGATGCGCCGGAAGCATACGTCGGCGATATGACTGCCGAAATCGCTTCCAAACGCGGCCAGATCACCGGCACGCAGCAGCGCTCGGCCGATATCATCAGCACCACGGGTCAGGTGCCGCTGGCGGAACTAACCGACTTCCAGAACCGGCTGCGCTCGCTCACCGGCGGACAGGGTACCTACTCGCTCGAGTTCAGCCATTATGCTCAGGTGCCGGCGCAGACGCAGCAGCAGCTCATGTCGCAGCACAAGGCGGCGCGTGAAGAGGAATAGAAGCGGCGCCCCCGCCGCGGCCTGTAGGAGGGGCGCCCTCGCCCCGACCTGTGCCAAAATCCAAGACCGATCGGCCCGAGGGCGGGCCTCGTACAGCGTTAACCCGCAAGCGGTGTGAACTACTTCACGTCTGCCCGCAAATTTTCCCGCAAACTTCGTATCCAAATGTAAAGACTGCAACTCTTCGTAATATCCTTGGACTTGGCGGTCCGGCTTGAGTTTAATCAAGGCATGGAAGTCCATTTTTATACGAGGAGATTGCCATGGAAACGTTGCTGCTGGTTCTGATCGTACTGCTGTCCGTCGCGACCTGCGCGCTCGCGGCATATTGGCTTTACCGCGCCACCCAAGAGCGCAAGCAAAATATCGGGCCGCGGCAGATCGCGCCGGATATTGCGCGCCGCCCTATCAGAAACGACGCCTGGGATCGCGCGGTGCGGGCCGCCCGCAACAGAAACTGGTAGCTTGTCCGGCCGCCGCGTTCAGTGCGGGCCGAACAGGTTGCCGAAGCGCAGCGCTTCGGCATAGGGAAACACGTCCTGCATCTGCTCCGCGGCGATACGCTGCTGTGTCGCCTGCCTGCGGTAGTGCTTGTTGAATCCCCGCAGCATCACCTGCGCGATGCTCAGCGCAAGCTCTTCTTGTTCGGACACCAGCAGGGGCTGCGGGAGGGACTGCTGCATGCTGCGAGACGGCGGTGCCGAGGCGCTCGCTTAGCCGACCCGCACGCCGTCCTCGAATTTCTCGCCGGGATCGTCCCTGTCGTAACCGCTCGGTGGGTAGAACGCGCGGAAGTCCGCAGCCACTTTATCCAACGGAAAATCGGTCCAAATGCCGTGGTCTTTGACATACTCCATGTGGCGGCGCTGGTGCGCGTCGTAAGGCTGAAAAATCGCATCCGAACGACCGTCGAACTCGGTCGGGACCACGCCGAAACGGGTGCACAGTTCAATATTGAACGCCGGCGCCGCTTTCACCCACTGGCCCTCCAGATACATCACCGCATAGCCATGGTGCATGAAATAGGTCTTGCCGCCCATACGCGCCTTGAGCTTTTCCGTGGTCAGATGATTGACCACATCGGAGAGGCCGATGGCGCAGGGAATGCCCAGCGCGCGCGCCGCTGCGGCAAGCAGGATGGCCTTGGGAATGCAATAAGCCGACTTTGTCGCCAGAACGTGGCTGGCGACGTAAGTCTCGGGCTCGAGACTAATGGCGAAAGGATCATAACGGATACCGTCGCGCACCGCGTAGAACAGCTTGACCGCGCGCCCGATGTCGCTCGTTTCGGAGCCCGCCGCCTGCAGCGCGAAGCGGCGCACGGCGTCGCTGTCCGAATCGAGAAAACGCGTGCTCTGCAGGTATTCGGGGCCGGGTTCCGGCTTGCTGCCTGGGGGTGTATGGATCATAGACCGGCATTGTAGCAAGTTGCCGGCCTATTTTTTCCCCGTCATGGCCTCCGGCCGCACCCAGGCATCGAACTGCTCCGCCGTGACATGGCCCAGCGCCAGCGCCGCTTCCCGCAGCGTCTCGCCTTTCTGGTGGGCCCGCTTGGCGATCTGCGCCGCCTTGTCGTAACCGATATGCGGGTTGAGGGCGGTCACCAGCATGAGCGAGTTCGCGAGCAGCGCCGCAATGCGCTCGCGCCTGGGCTCGATGCCCGCCGCGCAATGCTCGTCGAAGCTGGACGCGCCGTCGGCCAGCAAGCGCGCGCTTTGCAGGAAATTGTGGATGATCAGCGGCTTGAACACATTGAGCTCGAAGTTGCCCGAGGCCCCGCCGATGTTGATCGCGACATCATTGCCCATGACCTGGGCGCAAAGCATGGTGAGCGCTTCCGCCTGGGTCGGATTGACCTTGCCCGGCATGATCGAGCTGCCCGGCTCGTTCTCGGGAAGAGCGATCTCGCCGATGCCGCAGCGCGGTCCCGAAGCAAGCCAGCGCACGTCGTTGGCGATCTTGGTGAGTGAAGCAGCGAGGGTCTTGAGCGTGCCGTGCGCATGCACCAGCGCGTCGTGCGCGGCCAGGGCCTCGAATTTATTGCGCGCCGTCACGAACGGCAATCCGGTGCGGCGGGCGAGCTCCTTGGCCACGCGCTGGCCGAATTCCGGATGCGCGTTCAATCCGGTGCCGACCGCGGTGCCACCCAGCGCGAGCTCGCACAAATGCGTTTGCGCCGCCTGCGCGTGCGCAATGCCGTGCTCCAACTGCGCGACGTAGCCGGAGAATTCCTGTCCCAGCGTCAGCGGCGTGGCGTCCTGCAGGTGGGTGCGCCCGATTTTGACGATGTCCGCAAATGCGGCCGACTTCGCCGCCAGCGTATCGCGCAGCCGGCGCAATGCCGGCACCAGCGCGCCGCTTACCGCCTGCACCGCCGCCACGTGCATGGCAGTCGGAAAAACGTCGTTCGAGGACTGGCCCCGGTTCACGTCGTCGTTGGGATGGACCAGGCGCGATTCGCCGCGCTCGCCGCCCATCAGCTCGGAGGCGCGGTTCGCGAGCACCTCGTTCAGGTTCATGTTGGTCTGGGTGCCCGAGCCGGTCTGCCACACGACCAGCGGAAACTCGCCGTCCCACTTGCCCGCGAGCACCTCGTCCGCCGCGGCGACAATGGCCTCGGCCTTGGTGGCGTCCAGCGTGCCCAGTTCTGCGTTCACCGTCGCGCAGGCGCGCTTGACCAGCGCCAGCGCCAGGATCAGCTCGCGCGGCATGCGCTCGCAGGAAATGCGGAAATGCGCGAGCGAGCGCTGGGTCTGCGCGCCCCACAGGTGCGCGGCCGGGACTTCGATCGGGCCGAAAGTGTCGCGTTCGATACGATATGCCGTCATGATTCGCTCCTATAGGCGGCGACTTAAATCGCGCCCCGCCGTTGTTGCAGAGTTACGATCTTGAACAAAACCCCAGCACTGCCATTGATTTTATCCATAACCGTGTATTTGGTGCGGATGCGCTTTTCATCCGTACCAAATACACGGTTGGCGCGCGCAGCGCGCAAGCGCACCCTACGCCGGTTCGACCCGCAGCCAGATGGTCACCGGTCCGTCGTTGGTGAGGCTCACTTGCATATGCGCGCCGAAACGCCCGGTTTCGACCGCGGGATACGACGCCCGCGCCCTGGAAACGAAGTAATCGAACAGCCGCTCGCCGTCCGCAGGCGATGCAGCCGGCGTGAAACTGGGGCGCATGCCCTTATGCGTGTCTGCGGCGAGCGTGAACTGCGGCACCAGCAGCAGGCCGCCCCGCACATCGCGCAGGCTCAGGTTCATTTTGCCGTCGGCGTCGGCAAACACCCGGTAGCCCAGTAAGCGCTCGAGCAGCCGATCGGCTTCGGCTTCGCTGTCGCCGCGCTCGGCGCAGACGAGCACCATCATGCCAGGACCGATTTTGCCGACGCTCGCTCCGTCGACCTCGACTTTTGCCTCAGCGACGCGCTGCAACAGCCCGATCATCGGGAAATCAGCCGGTATAGGAAATGGTCAGATTCTGCAGCGGGAGGCCGGTGATCTCGGTCGACCAGGTTTCGCCCGGTTTGACCGGCAGCGCGTCGGTGATGGTGCCGGTGCTGATCACCTCGCCCGCGGCAAGCGGCTGCATGAACGGCTGTTTGGCGAGCAGATCGGCGAGGAAACCCAGCGCGTAGGCCGGGCTGCCGAGCACATTGGCGCCGACGCCTTCGATTTGCCTGACCCCGCCTTTGAGCAGCGCCGCCCTGATCCCGGGCAGCGCCCGCGCCAATGCCGGAACGTCCTCGTCGCGAATCGCCTGCGGCTCGCCGATGACCAGGCGCGCATGGCAGGCCCAGTCGGCGGTGGCGTCGGCGAGCTTGAATTTCCAGTCGAAATGGCTGTGCACGATTTCGACGCTGTGTGCGTACCATTCGGTCGAGCGCAGGAGTTGCTCCGCGTCATTGCAGCCCACGGGAATCGGAGCGCGCAGCTTGAACGCAATCTCCGGTTCCATGCGCGGCGACACCATCCCGGCGAGAGAAACCTGCGCCCTGCCACCCTGGGCGTAGCTCACCGTGTCGTCATAGACGTGAGCCCACATGGGCGCATCGA
>OCZT010001565.1_pt1 | contig 23667 bp, 23 predicted proteins | sample 1539031 | NCBI WGS metagenome assembly OCZT01 (sample SAMEA3539308, study PRJEB22396) | soil metagenome | biome: tundra; feature: field; material: soil | place: USA | collected 2010-05 | depth 0.15 m | reverse complement strand
GGCTGTCGCCGCCCCCGCAGCGACCGCGGCGCCGGCCCATTCACCCGCCGACGGCGACAACACCGGCAACGGTGCCGGCCACGTCGAGCCACAGGCCACCCCGGCGCGTGACTGGCCGCCGACCACCCCGGCGCGGGACTGGCCGCCGACCACGTGGCAGCCCTCGCAGCAACCGGTGGCCCAGCCGGCGCCGGCGGCACAACCCGAGCAGAGGCCAGCACCGGCCGACGCGCTGCCCGACCTGGGCTGGATCGCCCCGTGGCAGACAGCCTGGCGCGAGGAGCCCGCTCACGAGACCGCCGCACCCGTGACCGACACCGCGTGGGCCGCCGCCGCGGACGAGCCCGCCCCGGCGGTGCCGTTAGGGCAGCTCCTGCAGGCCGTGCTCGGCGATCTCCAGGCGATTGCCCGCCGCCGCCTGCACCTCTCCGCCTCACGCGTGGTCGCTGTGCTCGACGAGGCGGCCCTGCAGCAGCGATCGGTGGACACCGTGCTCGCCGAGATCCGCGAGATGAGCATCCGCGGCGTCATGCCGTCGACCGTCGAGGAGATGGTCGACGAGATGGCCAGCGCAGCCCGGCCGCGCGCCGTCTGAGCACCGCCGTCGGTCGAACGACGCGGCGGTAGGGGGCGGGTCTCCTCTCCGCGGCTTGCAATCGATACCCGGTCTCATTGATACTCCATCTCATTACCTGAGCACGGAGACCCGATCGAATGCCCGCCACCAGGATCCGTCGCCGCGCGCTCGAGCTCGCCGCACTGCTCGGAGCCACGCTGGCGCTCTCCGCCTGCGGCGCGGCGACCACCACCGGCGGGTCGGGCACGATCCCGGTGGTGGCCGCGCAGAACTTCTGGGGCAGCATCGTCGCCCAGCTCGGCGGCAACCGGGTCTCGGTGACCAGCATCGTCACCGACCCCAACGCCGACCCGCATGAGTACGAGACCAGCGCAGCCGACGCGCGCGCGTTCGCCGACGCCTCCTACGTCGTCCTCAACGGCGCCGGCTACGACACCTGGGCGCAGAAGCTCCTCGACGCCAATCCCGCGAGTGGCCGCGCCGTCCTCACCGTGGCCGGCGCGCTCGGCAGGCAGCCGGGAGACGACCCGCATTTCTGGTACAGCCCGGACGACGTGAAGACGATCGCCGACCACATCACCGCCGACCTGACATCAATCGCGCCGGCGCGGTCCGCGTACTTCGCCGCGCAGCGCACCGTGTTCGAGTCCGCGCTTGCGCCATACCACCAGCTCATCACCTCGATCCGCACCAGGTATGCCGCCACGCCGGTCGGTGCCACCGAGAGCATCTTCGTGTACCTGGCATCAGCGCTGGGTCTCGACCTGATCTCGCCGCCGGCGTTCATGCAGGCCGTCGCGGAGGGCAACGACCCACCGGTGCAGGCGGTCGCGACCATGCGGGACCAGGTGCGCTCACGCAGCATCGCGGTGCTTGTGTACAACGTGCAGACGGTGACGGTCGTGACCACGGGGCTGCAGCAGCTCGCGGGCACCTCAGGGGTGGCGGTCGTGGGCATCTCCGAGACGATGCCGCCCTCCTACGCCACGTTCGAGGACTGGCAGGTGGCGCAACTGACCGCAATGCAGCACGCGCTCGCCGGGGCACGATCGGGTGCCTGACCTCGTCGCGCTGGACGCTGTCGCGGTCAGCTTCGGGTCGCACCCGGTCTGGGCCGGAGCCACCTTTACCGTCACGCCCGGTTCGTTCACCGCCGTGCTCGGGCCCAACGGCGCCGGCAAATCGACCCTGCTCAAGCTGCTGCTCGGGCTCATCCCGCCGAGTTCTGGCACGGTGCGCGTGCTCGGCCAGTCCCCGCGGCGCGGCAGTGCCGAGATCGCCTATGTGCCGCAGCATCGCGGCCTTGACCCGGATGTGCCGATCCGAGGACGGGATCTCGTGCTGCTCGGCGCCGATGGCACCCGCTGGGGGTTCTCCCTTCCGGGCGCCGCACGACGCGACCGGCTGCGTCAGGTGGACCAGGCCATCGCGGCCGTGGAGGCGTCGGCGTACGCCCACCGGCCCATCGGGCAGCTGTCCGGCGGCGAGCAGCAGCGCCTCTTCCTCGCCCAGGCGCTGGTGTCGCGGCCCAGTCTGCTGCTCCTCGACGAACCGTTTGCCAGTCTCGATATCCGCAACCAGGTGGCGATCGCGCACCTGGTCACCCGACTCGCCCGTGAGCGCAACATCGGCGTGGTCATGGTCACCCACGACATCAACCCGATCATCTCGATCGTTGACCAGGTGGTGTACATCGCTCGTGGCCGCGTCGCCGCCGGCAGACCGTCGGAGGTGGTCACCAGCGAATCGCTGAGCGGGCTGTACGACGCGGCCGTGGAGGTGGTCACCGACAGCCGTGGCCGTGTCTTCGTTGTCGGGCTCGAGGAGGAGGTCGCACACCCGCACGGCGACGGCCATGCGCACCGGCTCGCACCGGGCCGGGCCGGCCACTGATGCTCACCACCCTGCTCAGCGCCGCGCCGTCCTCCGTCCCCTCGTGGAATCCCGTCGACGACATCAACCAGATCCTCAACTATCAGTTCATGCGCACCGCGCTGGAGGCCGGCACGGTCGTCGCCATCGTCGCCGGCGTGGTCGGGTACTTCGTGGTGCTCCGCGGGCTCGCCTTCGCGGGTCATGCGCTCTCCCACATCGGCTACGCCGGCGCCACCGGCGCCGTGCTGCTCGGCCTCCCGCCATTCGTGGGCCTGCTCGCTTTCAACATCGGCGCTGCGGGCACCATGGGCGCGCTCGGCAAGCGGCTCTACGGGCGCGACGTGGTCATCGGCGTGGTCATGGCCTTCTCGCTCGGGCTCGGGCAGCTCTTCGTCACGCTGTACAGGGGCGGCGGCAACTCCACCGAGTCGTATTCGATCCTGTTCGGCGAGGTGCTCGGCCTCACCCCGCAGGATCTCATGAGGACCGTGATCACCAGCGCGATCACACTCGCGTTGGTGGCGCTGCTCTACCGCCGCCTGCTCTTCGCCTCGATCGACGCGGACGTGGCGGAGGCGCGCGGCATTCGCGTGCGGATGCTCGGCCTCGTCTTCATGGCGGTGCTCGGGCTCGCGGTGGCCCAGTCTGTCCAGGTGACCGGCGTGCTGCTCATCTTCGCGCTGCTGGTCGCGCCCGCAGCGATCGCGCAGCGGGCCAGCGCCAGACCGGCGCGAGCGATCGCGCTCAGCGTTGCACTTGCCGTGGGGTTCGTCTGGGCAGCGCTCGCCTGCGCGTTCTACATGCCGTACCCGGTCAGCTTCTTCCTGACCGCGATCGCCTTCGCCACGTACCTCAGTGCGCGCGCGGCGGCGACGATCCGCGAGCGGGTCCGGCGGGCTGAGGTCATCGACCCTGCGGCCGAGGGCTTGGCAGCATGAGCGGCCATCGCCTCACCCTGCAGCGCCGCATCATTCTCGAGGCGCTGCGGACCAGCCGCCAGACGGTGTCAGCCCCCGACCTGTATGAGCGCCTCCGGGCCGACCACCCCAACCTCGGCCGCGCCACCGTGTTCCGCAACCTCGACGCCCTCGTCGAGGCCGGGCTCGCGCAGCGATTCGAGCGAGAGGGCCACGTATACGCCTACGCGAGCTGCTCCGACGAGCACCATCACCACCTGGTGTGCAGCCGCTGCCACCGCGCCACCGAGATCGCGGAGGACCTCGTCAACCCGGTGATCTCCGGGCTGCACGAGCGCTACGGATTCGCGGTCGAGCACGCCTCTCTCGACTTCTACGGCACCTGCGCGGAGTGCCTGCGCGCGGCGCCACAGGGGACTGGCCCGGCGGCCGGGGTCAGGCTGCCCGTCTGATCCAGAGCTGAGGATCACGCAGCTCCGCCGGGGACGGCATCATCTCCGCGCTCTCCCAGACGCGGTTGACCAGCGCCACCCCGCCGTGCGCCGCCACCGCCTCGCACCACCGCTCGCCGACCTCGTATTGCTTCATCTTCATGTTGACGCCGGTGATGGCCAGAACAACCCGTTCCACCACCGTCCGCTGCGCTCGCCGCCGGGCGAAGGCTGCTTCGAGCTCATCGAAGTTGTCGAGGTGCCTGCGCCCGACCCGGTGCATGACGAAGTTGCTGTACCCCTCGAGCACGCTCATCACCGCCTGCACCCTGGCGATCCCGCGCAGCTGGGTGCGCACCGCATCGGGAAGGCGCTCCAGCAGTTGCCGTGCGCTCGGCTGCTTGCCGTTGCCGTCGCCCACCGCCTGGGCGAGGCTGCTCCGGATCATCCCGTCCATCATCCCCACGAGGTGCTCGCGCAGCCAGGGGTGCTCGCCGAACTGCCAGGCGTGGGTCAGCTCGTGGAGGATCAGCCAGCGGCGCAGCGGTTCCACCGGCGCGCCGGCGATGCGGGCGAAGCTCTCGAGGTTCGGTTCCACCAGGTAGAGGGCGGGGGTCGCGCCGTCGACCGGTGGCCCCAGGCTGAGCACGGGGTCGTACTGCCCGAGCACGCGCTGCGACATGATCCCGAAGAGCACTCCGACATAACGGTTCATGACGCCCCGGCTCAGCGCGGTGGCGCGGGACTCCGGCAGCGTGGCGCGCAGCTCCTCCACCGGCACCAGCAAACGCTGTGCGATGCCGATGTTGACGTCGACGAACTCGCGGCGGCCGAGGATGCCGAAGCGTGGGAAGTGCTCCAGCGGGCGCTCGAGAACCTCGACCATCAGCGGGGCCAGCTCGGCGGCGATGGCGTCGCACCGCGTGGCAATGGCGGCCAGCTCACTTGCGCCGGCGGCGTGGGCGACCGCCCCGGAGCGCTCGTGAGCGGTGCGCCGCACCGCGTCCCAATCGAGCAGCCGCGGCTGGCCGGTGCTCGGTCGCGGCCGCAGCAGAGCGCGGGCGGAGACCACCGCGCCGACCCCGAAGGCGCCCATCGTGAGCGCGCTGCGCAAAGTGGGCGTCGGCAGCCGGGGCATCAAACGATGATAGGCGGGGTGCTCACATCGCCGACCCGGACCGGCCGTCGATGTAGACGGGCTGGTCGGGCGGCCGGCCCTCGAGCCAGTAGGCGTCGAGTCTCTCCTGGGTCCAGCCGCGCTCGCGGAGAAACGGCTCGTCGAGCAGCTGACGCCCGGTGAGCTTTGCCGGTTCCGTGCTGACGATCTCGATGAGCGCGTCGCTGAGAATGTCCGGGGAGCGCCACATGCTGCGATCACCGACGTTGTAGTTGATCGTCGCCAGGCTCTCGATCAGTGTCACCGGCCACAGCGAGTTGGCGGCGACGTTGTCCTTCTCGTGCTCGACGGCGATCCCGATGGCCATGCGGGTCATGCCCATCTTGGTCGTCATGTAGGCGACGTAACCGGGATTGGCCTCCGTGCCGATCGGCGGTGAGCACATCACGATGTGCCCGAAACCACGCGTGATCATGTGGGGAAGCGCGTGCTGCGAGCACAGGAACGCACCGCGCACGTTCACCTCCCACATCAGGTCGTAGCGCTTCAGCGGGGTCTCCAGAACCGGTTTCCACCACAGCGCACCGGCGTTGTTGACCATGATGTCGAGACTGCCGAACTCGTCGACGGTGCGCTGCACCATGGCGACGACGTCCTCCTCCTTGCGCACATCGAGGTGCACGGCGATGGCGCGACCGCCGGCGGCGGTGATCTCCTCCGCGACGCTGTGGATGCTGCCGGGCAGCTTCTCGGTGGAGTGCTCGGACTTGCCGGTGACCACCACCGCGGCGCCCTCGGCGGACAGCCGCAGCGCCATCGCCCTGCCGATCCCCCGCGATGACCCGGTGACGACGGCGACGCGCCCCTCGAGCGGACGATCGTTGCTCATCCCGCTGACTGTATCGCCCGGCAAGCGCCGCGCGCAGGTGCCGCTGCGCTACTCGCGCACCTGGCCATCACCCCACACCTCGATCCGGTATGTCGTCAGTTCCCGCACCCCCATCGGCCCGCGCGCGTGGAGCCGCTGGGTGGAGTTGCCGATCTCGGCCCCGTAGCCGAACTCGCCGCCGTCGGTGAACCGTGTCGACGCGTTGACCATCACCACGGCCGACGGGCACCCCTCCACGAACCGCCGGGCCACGCTCTCGTCGCCGGCCACGATCGCCTCCGTGTGCCCCGACCCGTGCGCGCGCACATGCGCGATCGCCTCATCAACACCCGCCACGACGCGCACCGCCATGACCAGGTCGAGGTACTCGGTGTCCCAGTCGGCGTCGACGGCCTCGTCCATCCCCGGCACCAGTGCCCGGGCACGAGCGTCGCCGCGCAGCGTCACCCCCGCAGCGACGAGCTCCGCGGCCACCCTGGGCAGGAACACATCCGCCACCGTCTCCGCCACCAGCAGCTTCTCCGCAGAGTTGCACACCGACGGCTTGCTCGCCTTGGCGTTGACCACGATCCGCGCCGCCATCGCCAGGTCTGCGCTGGCGTCGACGTACACGTGGCAGTTGCCGTCCCCGTCGATGACGAACGGAACGGTGGCGTTCTCGACGATCTCCTCGATGAGCGCGCGCCCCCCGCGCGGCACGAGCAGGTCCACCTGGCCGCGCAGGCGCATCAGAGCGAGCGCGGCGTCGCGGCTTGTGTCCGGCACCAGCTGGACCGCGTCCTTCGGCACCCCGCTGTCGCGCAGAGCGCCACGAATCGCGTCCACCACGGCGCTGTTGCTACGCAGCGCGCTCGACGAACCGCGCAGGATGGCCGCGTTGCCCGACTTCAGACACAGTCCCGCGACATCCGAGGTCACGTTGGGCCGTGCCTCGTAGATGACCGCCACAACGCCGAGCGGTACCCGTACGCGCCGAATCCGCAGCCCGTTGGGGCGGTCCCACTCCTCGAGCACCTCGCCGACCGGGTCCGGCAGGGCAGCGATGTCACGCAGGCCGCCGGCCATGGCCGCCACCCGCGCACCGGTGAGCGTGAGCCGGTCGAGCAGCGCTCCGCGCATGCCGCCGTCACGGGCGGCGTCGAGGTCGGCGCCGTTGGCCGCCAGGATCTCGGTCGCCGCATGCTCGACCGCATCCGCAGCCGCGCGCAGCGCGGCGTCCCTGGTGGCGGTATCCAGCGTCGCCAGCGTCCACGCCGTCGCCCGCGCCCGCCCGGCGATGGCGGCAACGCCGTCCGCAACGCCGCTCATCCGATCAGCACCACCAGGTCATCGCGATGGACGGCCTCGGTCGCGCCTGCCTCACTGCCGTCGCGCGGCCGCCCCGCCACCTCGCGCAGGCGCCCGGCCGGGCACGCCGCCAACCCCTTGGCCACCAGGGTGCCGCCGGGATCGACGATCTCCACCGCATCGCCAGTGTGGAACTCGCCGCCCACCTCGCGGACCCCGACAGGCAGCAGGCTGCGGCCACGCCGGCTGATCGCCTCGACGGCGCCCTCGTCGATGACCAGCCGGCCGCGCGCGGCCTGCGCGAACGCGATCCACACCTTGCGCGCGGGCATCCGCTGCGGCCGTGCCCGCACCAGCGTTCCCACCGGCTCACCGGCGACCACGCGCGTGACCACGCCGGCGGTCGCCGCACCGGCGATGACGCAGGGGACACCCGACCACGCCGCGATGCGCGCCGCGGCGATCTTCGACGCCATGCCGCCGGAGCCCATCGTCGTGCCCGGCACATCGCTCGTCGCCGCTTCGAGTGATGCGTCGAGGTGGGTCACCTCATCGATGAGGCTGGCCTCCGCCGAGAGCCGCGGATCCGCGGAAAAGACACCGGCGGTGTCGGTGAGGATGAGCAGCAGGTCGGCGCCGACCAGCGTGGCCACCAGCGCGGCGAGCCGGTCGTTGTCACCGAAGGTGATCTCGTCCGTGGCGGTGGTGTCGTTCTCGTTGATGACCGGCACCACGTTCCAGGACAGCAGCCGCTCCAGGGTGCGCCGTGCGTTCAGGTATGCGCCGCGATCGCCGAAGTCGCGCGCGGTGAGCAGCACCTGCGCCACCCGCACATCGTGCGCTGCGAAGCGCCGCGTGTATTCGGCGATGAGCAACCCCTGTCCCACGGCGGCGAGGCCCTGGAGCGCATCGATCTCGCGGGCGGCGACGCCGATGGCCCTCCGGCCCGCCGCGATCGCGCCGGAGCTGACCAGCAGCGGCCGCGCCCCGCCACGGGCCAGCGCTCCGAGCTGGTCGACAAGGGCGTCGAGCGCGCTGCCGGAGAGGGCGCCGTCGCTCTCGGTGATCGAGCTCGAACCGACCTTCACCACCACGGTCGCCGCGCGGGTCGTCATCATGCCGGCGATTGTCGCCCACCCACAGCGCAGGCGGGGTCAGTCGAAGTCGAGGGGGACGGTGCGGCGCGGCATCACCAGGATCGCCACCCCCAGCAGCACGGCCACCACAACCAGCGAGATGAACACGTTGTGGGAGGCGTCGTACAGCGCCACGCGGATGAAGTCGCTCACCGCCGAATGCTCAGCCGGTCCGCGAACGCCCAGCACGGCGCTGGTGGCGTCGACACTCCGCGGCAGCCGGCCGGCGAGGGCCGCGGGCGGATGGGAGAGACGGTCCGCCAGTGTGGCGTTGGCGATGGCCCCGAAGACGGCCGCGCCGACGGCGCTCCCTATCGAGCGACAGAACATGTTGGTCCCGGTGACCACGCCGCGGCGCTCCCATCCGACGACCGACTGCACCGCAACCAGCGTCGGGCTCGACAGCAGACCGAGTCCCACGCCGACGACGAAGCAGGCACCGCCGACCTCCCACACCTGTGTGCTGATGCCGAGCAGGCCGCACAGCACGGAGCCGGTGACAACGATGCCCATCCCGATGAGTGCGGTGTCGCGGAAACCGATGCGCAGGTAGAGCCGGCCCGACAGCGCCGCCGCGATGGGCCAGCCGACGGTGAGTGCCGCCAGGGCGAACCCGGCGACGAGCGCGCCGGCGCCGAGCACTCCCTGCACGTAGGTGGGGACGTAGGAGCTGAGGCCGATGAGGAGCGCGCCGACGCCGAGAGCGGCCAGGTTGCCGCCCACAAGGGTGCGCCGCGCGAACACCCAGAGCGGCAGGATGGGCTCGGCCGCTCGCCGTTCCACCACGACGAAGCCGCCGAGCATGACGAGCGCGCCGCCGCCGATGAGCAGGCTCTGTGGCGACGACCACGCCCATGACACGCTGCCCTCGAGCAGGCCGACGATGGCCAGGGAGCAACCGGCGGTGAGCAGCGCGGCACCGGGAAAGTCGATGCGGTGCACGCGGTGCGTGACGCGCTCCTGGAAATGGCGTGCCAGCGTCCACGCCGCGATCGCGCCGAGCGGCAGGTTGACGAAGAAGATCCAGCGCCACGATAGGTACTGGGAGAAGACGCCGCCGAGGGTGGGCCCCAGAACAGAGGCGAGCCCCCACACGCTGGCCACGTATCCCTGGACGCGGGAGCGCTCCTCGACGGTGTAGAGGTCGCCGACGATGGTCATGCTCATCGGCTGCACCGCCCCGGCACCCACGCCCTGCAGGGCGCGGAACGCGATCAAGGCCGGCATGTTCCACGCGATCCCGCACAGCACCGACCCGAGCAGAAAGGTGGCGATGCCGAAGAACATCACGGGACGGCGGCCGAGCACGTCGGCAAACTTCCCGTACAGGGGAACGGTCACCGCCTGGGTGAGCAGGTAGATCGAGAAGAGCCAGGGGAACTGCGAGAAACCACCGAGATCGTGCACCACCGACGGCACCGCGGTGGCGATGATGGTGCTGTCGAGCGCCACCAGGCCGGTGCACATCATCAGGGCGGCGAGCACCGGCCCGCGCTCCGAACGCAGGCCCACCCCGCCGCGGGGCGCGGCCGCGGTGGACAGGGTCACGGCCGTGGTCCGACGGCGGGATGCGATGTGCGGATCACGGCAAGCAGGGTACAGAGGAGATGCGATCGGGCCGATGCCACGCCGCGCGCGGCATCGCCTCAGCGTAGGCGGACGTGCAGTTCTCTCTGTGCGCCGCGCAGCGCCGCCTCCACCGCGGCCGCGTCCGCCGCGTGCGCGGTGACGAACCCGAGGTACCGATCGCCCTCCGGGAGGGGCACCAGCCGCTCGCCCGGGGGGATCGAGATGACCACGTCATCAACGCCGTCGATCGCCAGCGCACCGTCGCGGCCGTCGACACCGGCGAGGATCCCGGCCGACCGCGTCGGCAGCATCAGGACCCCGCGTGCCCCCGGTCCGGCGGTGAGATCGGGCATGGCCATCCCGCAGGCGCGTCGCAGGATCACCTCCTCGAGCGTGCACCCGGCGGCGAACACCAGCGACGCCGAGCACAGCCCGCCGATCGACCGCGCCGCCACCTCCACCACCCGCACGCCGTCACCGAGTCGCAGCTCCGCATGCACCGGTCCCTCGGAGAGTCCGATGGAGGCCACCGCCGCGGCAGTCACGGCGCCGATCTTGGTGAGCAGCGCCGCCGGATGCCGGCTCGGGGTCACGAACAGGGTCTCCTCGAAGAACGGCCCGTCGAGGGGATCGGGCTTGTCCAGGATGGCGAGCACGCGGAGCACTCCGTCCTCCACCAACCCCTCGACGGCCACCTCGGGGCCGGCGGCGAAGCGCTCGATCACCAGTGGCCACGGACCGCCGCCGCAGTGCGGGTCCGCGTCGAGCATCGCGCCGATGCGCCCCGCAGCCGCCACCAGCGTCCCGACGTCGTCGGCGCGGATCACCCCACGGCTCGCCGCCAGGTCGACGGGCTTGACCACGACCGGGGCGCCGAGCTCACCGATGACAGCCTCCAGCTCGGCGATGCTCGCCGCCGTCGAGCTCGCCCGGAAGGCCGGTTGCGCCACACCGGACGCGGCGAGGCGCGCGCGCATCAGCCGCTTGTCGCGCGTCGCCCGCACCGCTGCGAGTGGGTGGTGGCGCACGCCCAGCCGCTCCGCGATCGCCGCCGCAGTCAGGGCGTCCGGGTCGCGCTGCTCGACCGCTTCGCCGAGATCCACGACGTGATCGACTCCACCAACCACGCGCAGGGGGCCAACCCCTACTACCAGGCAGCGAAGAAGTAACCCTCGTTCCGTGTGCCCCTCTGAGCCGGCTTCACGCATGCGCGAGCACCTCGAGCGCGTCCCGCTGACCGACGCCGAGATCGTGGCCGCCACGGTCGGCGAGCCCGCGCTACTGCGAGGCCCTGTCCACCTCGCGGACTACGACCCGGAGTGGCCGGTGCATTTCGGCCAGGAGGCCGCCGCGATCCGCGAGGCCCTCGGCTCTGCCGCTCTGCGCATCGAGCATGTCGGCTCCACGTCCGTGGCGGGCCTGCCGGCCAAACCGATCATCGACATGCTGCTCGTCGTCGCCGACTCCGCCGCCGAACCGGCCTACGTCCCAGCGCTGGAGGCCGCCGGCTACGTGCTGCGCATCCGCGAACCGGACTGGTACGAGCATCGCCTCTTCAAGGGCCCGCGCATCAACCTCAACCTCCACGTCGTCACCGAGGGTTGTCCTGAGATCACCCGGATGCTCGGCTTCCACGACCACCTGCGCAGCCACGACGCCGACCGCGACCTCTACGCCGGCACCAAGCGCGAACTCGCGGCGCGCGACTGGAAGTATGTGCAGAACTACGCCGACGCCAAGACCGCGGTCATCGAGGCCATCCTCGCCCGCGCGGTGGAAGGAACCAGCGTCCCACGGCCGTCGTAGGCGCGTGCGAGTATTGCCGCCATCGTGACCGACCGCACGCTCACCACCCTGCTCGAGGGAGGCGCCTTCTTCGAGAGCCCGCGCTGGCACGACGGCCGATGGTGGGTCTCCGACTTCTACCGTCACGCGGTGCTCAGCGTCAGCAGCGACGGCGAGGAGCACCACGAGATGGACGTCGAGGGTCAGCCGTCCGGCCTCGGCTGGCTGCCCGACGGCTCGCTGCTGGTCGTGTCGATGCGCGACCACAGGCTCCTGCGCCGCCACCCCGACGGCACCGTCACCACCCACGCCGACCTGGCGGCGCACTGCACCGGTCACCTCAACGACCTCGTCGTCGACAGCAGGGGCCGCGCCTGGGTCGGCGACTTCGGCTTCGACCTCATGGCCTTCGACAATCCCGTCCCGGGAACCCTGAAGCGCGTCGACCCCGACGGCAGCATCACCGTCGTCGCTGAGGGCCTGCGCTTTCCCAACGGCACGGTGATCACGCCCGACGAGCACACCATCATCGTCGGCGAGACGATGGGCAACGGCTATGTCGCCTTCTCGATCGCGGACGACGGCACACTGTTCGACCGGCGCAGGTGGGCGGCTCTCGGGCCCGAGGTCACCTACGGGGCCGCGGCCGACACGCTCGCCCAGATCGTTGTGGCTCCCGACGGCTGCGCGCTCGACGCCGAGAACCACATCTGGGCCGCTGACGGCATCGGCGGCCCCTGCATCCGGATCGCGCCCGGCGGCGAGATCGTCGACAGGATTCCCCTGCCGAGCGGCCTCGGCGTGTTCGCCTGCATGCTCGGCGGCGAGGACGGTCGCACCCTGCTGCTCTGCGCCGCCCCGGACTACTTCGAGGCCAACCGCAGGGACGCGCGCGAGGCGGTGCTCCTCACCACCACGGTCGAGGTCCCGCACGCCGGCCTGCCGTAGCCAGTGGCTCCCGAATGACGGATCCGAGGACGACGAGACAGACCGGGACAGCGGCGGAGATCACAATCCGCCTCGCCACCCTCGACGACGCCGAGGGCATCGCGGCCGTCCATATCGCGGCATGGCTCGGTGCCTACCGCGGCATCATTCCCGACGACCATCTCGACAACCTGAGCGTCGAACGCCATGCGGCCGGCTGGCGGCGCAGCCTCACGGATGCACCGCCACGGGTGACCACGCTGGTCGCCCTGGTCGCGGGCCGAGTGCGCGGGTTCGCACGCTTCGGGGTTTGACCGCGGTGACACCTGCGGGGCCGAACTTCAGGTTCTCAACGTGGATCCCGATGCCTGGGGCGGAGGCGTGGGTGGCGCTCTGCTCAGCGCCGCCGAGGCCGCGCTGGCGGCGGACGGGTTCACCGCCGCGGTGCTCTGGGTGCTCAGGGACAATCCGCGCGCCCGCTCCGTCTACGAGCGCCGCGGCTGGACGTACGACAACGCCGAGCAGGATCTCGACTTCAACGGCACGGCGGTGCGAGAGGTGCGCTACGCGAAGTCGCTGTGACGAGCCCTAACCGCGAACCGCGTTGCGCAACGGGGACGCCGTCATGAGCACGCAGGCGCCCACGCAGACAGCGCCGCCGGCAACGATCGCCGCCACTGGCCCCACCGCGGCGGCGAGCAACCCGCCGAGCACGTTGGCCAGCGGCCAGGCGCCCCAATACACCACCCGGAACAGCGCGTTCATCCGCCCCCGCAATCGAGAGGGCGTGAGCGATTGCCGCAGCGTCACCTGGACCACGTTGCCCAGCGTGCCCGCCGCGGCGTCGATCACCAGCAGCACCCCGAGGACCAGCAGCGGCGCTGTGATCGTTGCCAGCGGGACCGCGAGGGTGCACCCGGCTAGGAGCAGCGAGGTCACGATGAGCGAGCGCCCGGGCCGCCACCGTGCGGCACGCCGCGAGGCAACCGCCGCGAGCAACGCTCCGGCTCCTGCGATGCTGAGCAGCGCGCCATACGTCCCGGGCGACAGGTGAAGCACGTTGTAGGCGAGCAGGATGATCGGTGCCTCGATCGAGTGCGCGCCGAGTATCAGGACGCCCTGCGTGATCAGCAGTGCGCGCAGCACCGGCTCATGCATCACGAAGCGAACCCCCTCACGCAGCTCGACCAGTGGCGACGCACGGTCGGGCACCGGCTCCGCGCTGATGGTTGCCGCGTCCGCTCCGCCACCGTCACCGGTGTCGCGCTGAGCCGGACCACGCCGCGGTGGGCGGATCGCGGCAAGGCATAGAGCGGAGACCAGGAAGGACACGGAATCGGCCGCGATCGCGCGCGCGGCCCCAAACGCCTGCACGAGCACGCCGCCAAGGCCCGGACCGACCAGGCTCGCCAGCGAATACCCGATCTCGATCCACGAGTAACCACGCACCAGCCCCCGTCTGCCGACGACGGACGGCACATAGGCGAGATTGCAGATGTCGAAGAAGGCGCCGAACCCTCCGCTCACGAGCGCCACCGCGATGAGGAAGCCGACGCTGACCCCACCCATGGCGTCGGCAAGGGGCACCGCACCGAGGATCAGAACGCGAGCGAGGTCGGAGATCACCATCACCGTGCGACGGGGCAGGCGGTCGGCGGCGACACCGGCGATCAGTCCGAGGACCGGGAATGGCAGGCGCCCGGCCGCAGCCAGAAGCCCCACCTCCGCCGGGCCGGCGTGGAGCCGCAGCACCGCGAGGGCCGGCAGGGCTACGGTGGTGACGGTGGTACCGACCATGCTCACGGTCTCGGCCGTCCACAGCCACCGGAACGCGCCGCCGAGCGGCTCCGCGTCGTCCCCGCTGACCATGGCGGGGTAGGGGCCGGTGAGCGGCCGGCGGTCGGCGAGGTCTCGCTCCATGGGAACCAGAGTTGTAGGCGATCGAGGCCGGCATCTTCGGCTCGGTGGCGGTCGTCTGCCCGGGGTTCACCGTGTGGTGGGTGCGGCGGATGCGCTGATCAGCCGTTGGCGCTCGCCCTGCCCGGCTGCTAGCACTCCCAAGGCGAGAGTGCTAATATGAGGGCTGCCAACCGGTATTTTCAAGAGTGGTTTAACCCGCCCCAGGAAGGCGGGAGGAGGATGTGAATGGCCAAGCAGTTGCTCTTCGACGCGGAAGCGCGCGACGAGATGCGCAAGGGCGTTGACCGTGTCGCCAACGCCGTCAAGATCACGATCGGTCCCAAGGGCCGCAACGTCGTGCTCGACAAGAAATTCGGCTCGCCGACGATCACCAACGATGGCGTGACCATCGCCAAGGAGATCGAGCTGGAGGAGCCGTTCCAGAACATGGGCGCCCAGCTGGTCAAGGAGGTCGCCTCCAAGACCAACGACATCGCCGGTGACGGCACCACCACGGCCACCGTGCTGGCCCAGGCGCTCATCAACGCCGGCCTGCAGAACGTCGCGGCCGGTGCCAACCCGATCCAGCTGAAGAAGGGCATCGAGCTCGCCGTCGAGGCGGTGGTCAAGGCCATCAAGGAGCAGTCAGTCCCCATCGGCGACCGCGAGAAGATCGCCCAGGTCGCCGCCATCTCCGCCGCCGACCCGGCCATCGGCGAGATCGTCGCCGACGCCATGGAGAAGGTGGGCAAGGACGGTGTCATCACCGTCGAGGAGAGCAAGGGCCTGGAGACCGAGCTCGAGCTGGTCGAGGGAATGCAGTTCGACAAGGGCTACATCTCCCCGTACATGGTCACCAATGCCCAGCGCATGGAGGCCGTGCTCGAGGACCCCTACATCCTCATCACCGACCGCAAGATCTCCGCGATCGCCGACCTGCTGCCGATCCTCGAGAAGGTCGTGCAGAGTGGCAAGCCGCTGCTGGTCATCGCCGAGGACATCGAGGGCGAGGCGCTGGCCACCCTCATCGTCAACAAGCTCCGCGGCACCTTCAACGCCGTCGCCGTCAAGGCCCCGGGCTTCGGTGACCGCCGCAAGGCGATGCTCCAGGACATCGGCATCCTCACCGGTGCCCAGGTCATCAGCGAGGAGGTCGGCCTCAAGCTCGACTCCGCTCAGCTCACCTCCCTGGGTCGCGCCCGCCGCGTCACCGTCACCAAGGACGACACCACCCTCGTCGAGGGCGCCGGCTCGCAGGACGCCATCAAGGGCCGGATCGAGCAGATCAAGGCCGAGATCGAGAAGAGCACCTCCGACTGGGACAAGGAGAAGCTCCAGGAGCGCCTTGCCAAGCTGGCCGGCGGTGTCGCTGTCATCAAGGTCGGCGCAGCCACCGAGACCGAGCTCAAGGAGAAGAAGCACCGCATGGAGGACGCCGTGTCCGCCACCCGCGCTGCCGTCGAGGAGGGCATCGTGCCCGGCGGCGGTGTGGTGCTCGTCAACTGCATCTTCGCACTCGACACTGTGGAGGCCGAGGGCGACGTCAAGACCGGCGTCAACATCCTCCGCCGCGCGCTCGAGGAGCCGCTTCGCCAGATCGCCTTCAACGCCGGCGAGGAGGGCTCGGTGGTCGTCGAGAAGGTCAAGAGCCTTCCCAAGGGCGAGGGCTTCAACGCCAACACCGGCGAGTACGTGAACATGGTCGCCGCCGGCATCATCGATCCGACCAAGGTGACCCGCTCGGCACTGCAGAACGCGGCATCGATCGCCGCGCTGCTGCTCACCACCGAAGCGATGATCACCGACATTCCGGAGAGGAAGGGTGCGGCCGCGCCGCCGATGCCGGACTACTAGTCGGCAGCTCCAGTAGCAACGACGAGGGCCGGGACGCTGTGTCCCGGCCCTCTCTCTTTGCCGTCAGCCGCTCACTCAGGTCGCGGCGCAGCCCGTGGGCTGTGAGGCGTACATGGTCTGGGTCATGTCGCCGCCGCACCAGGTGTCGTTGGCCAGCCACCCGTCGACGCTGCGCTCGACGAGAAGCGTGAGCGCCTCGTGCTTGCTGCCGATGGAGAACACCACCGAGACCTCGGCGTAGTCGCCGTTGCCGGCGTACTGCCCGGTGGTCGCGACCGCTCTGACCTGGGTGCTGCTCCAGGCCGCCTGGCACCGGCACAGGGGCTCGGACTGCTCTCCGGCGCCGTAGAGCGCCTGCAGGCGGCCGCCGAAGCGGTGAGTCACGGCGCAATCGGCGCTGTAGGTGTTCGCCGACGAGCCGCATGAGGCTCCGGTCGAGGGGAACAGCCGCAGGGCGACGTTCTGCGGACCGTTGGGATCGGAGAGCGCGACCTGCTGGGGGCCGGCGTCGTCCGGTCCGGCAAGCGGGGAGGGCAGGGGCGTTGGTGACGGGGTCGCCGGCGGCACGGTCAGCAGCGCGGAGGGCGTCGACGTTGCCGATGCCACCGCCGACGGGGCGGGCGCCGCAGTCGCGCCGGTCGGTGGGGACGGCGAACTGCGGTTGACCAGGACCAGAGCCACCACCACCAGCGCCAGCGCCAGCGCGCTCAGCGCAGTGGCCACCTGCCAGATGCGCCGGTCGGTGCTCCCGCGCTGCCGGGCCATCAGCCCGCGCAGCCGACGGCGCGGTAGCTGCCCGTGCCGAGCGTGGTGTCCTGGCGGCCGGTGATCGTGATGTTCGATGCCCGCTGCGGCTGCGGGCATCCCGAGGGCAGCACGATGAACACGCTCCGGCTGCCCGCCTGCACGTAGCCCTGGCACAGGGTGGCGTCGCACGAGTACGGCTCCCAGGTGCCGTGCAGCGTCGCGGTGCCGTCCGGGGCGACCGACACGACGGGATCGGCGAGCAGCCCGCGAATGCCCACGACCGCGGCGGCGATGATCGCGATCGCGGCGACGGCGAAGATGATCATCCCTCGCCGTGACAGGCGTCGAGCTGTCCGCTGCGGTGCCACCGGTGTTGTCGCCATTGTCGTAGTACGGTAGCTGACCCCCCTGACGGAGTGCCCCATGAGCTCATCACTGCAGCGCCGGCTCGGTTCGCTGACACCAGCCGAGGTTTCGCGTCTCGACGCCGCCGTGGTGGGCCTCGGGGTCGACATCGCCCAGCTCATGGAGGTGGCCGGTTTCCAGGTGGCCCGCTGCGCCTGGCGCATGCTCGGGCGCCGCCCCGCGCGCGTGCACGTTGCTGCCGGCCGTGGCCATAACGGTGGGGACGGCCTGGTGGTGGCCCGCTACCTTTCCGCCTGGGGGTGCGCGGTGAGCGCGGGCGTGCTCAGCGAGCGCGACGGGCTCGACGCCCTGATGCAGCAGCAGTTCCTGGCCGCCAAGGGCGCGGGCGTCGCTGTGCGCGTCTCGGCGCGCCCGGCGGCGGTGGTGCAGGGGATCGATGGCGCCGGGCTGGTCGTCGACGCGCTCCTCGGCACCGGATTGCACGAGGCGCCGCGCGAGGCACACAGCGAGGTCATCGCCGCCATCCAAGGGACGGTGCTCAGCATCGACGTGCCCAGTGGACTCGACGCGGCCACGGGCACCGCCCCCGGCGTGGCGGTGCGTGCGACGGTCACCTGCACGCTGGCGGCGATGAAGCGCGGATTGTGGACCGCGCCGGCGCGCGCGTACACGGGCGAGATCGTGGTCGCCGACATCGGCATGCCGGAGGCGGCCTTCGCCAAGTGCGGGCTGCCGGCGCCGTCGTCGCTGCGCGGCGGCCGGCTGATCACGCTGCGCCGCTAGCGAGCCGCCGCCTCCGGCGTCACACTCGGCGCCGCGGCGGTGCTGTATGGGTGTGAACGGAGAGGCTGTCTGGCGCATGACCGCTCAACCCTCGGCATCCCCCACCGACGATCCCGCCTTCGAGCGCCTGTTTCGCGCCGAGTACGGGCGGGTCGTGGCCGTCGCCGCCCGCGTGCTGGGCAGCGGCTCCCAGGCCGACGATGTCGCCCAGGACGCCTTCCTCGCGGTCCACCGGCGGCGGTGCAGCGACCAGCCGTGGGCGGGTGGGTGGGTGTGCGCTGCGGCCGCCCACCTCGCGCTCAACGTCCTCCGCGCCGACCGGCGGCGGAACCGCCGCGAGAGGGCATCCAGCGAGCCGGTGGAGCGCCTCGACCCGGCCGCGACGGTGGAGCTGGCGAGCGATCGGCGCGTGGTGCGCGCTGCGCTGGCCCGCCTGCCCCGCCGGAGCGCCACGGTGCTGGTCCTTCGACACAGCGGTTTCAGCTACGCGGAGATCGCCGCGGCCGTCGGCGTCAAGCAGGGCGCCGTGGGAACGATGCTGCGGCGCGGGGAATCGGCGCTGCGCAAGGAGGTTGATCGTGCGTCATCTCAGTGAGGGAACACTCCGGCGGCTGCACGACGACCGCTTCGCCGCATCCAACAACGAGCGCGCCCACCTGGCGAAGTGCGCGCGCTGCGGCGCTCTCGCGCGGCGGGTTGGCGACGACGCCGCGCGGGCGATTGCGCTGCTGGGCCCGACCGCCGAGGCGCAGGGCCTGGAGGCTGCGCTGAGCCGCGTGCGCGAGCGTGCGGGATCCGGGGCTGGTGGTCGCGACCGCATGCCCGCACCCCCGCCACAGCGGCGCCGCCGCCGCCTCGTGCTCGGCGGGATTGCGGTCCCGATGGTCGTCGCGGCCCTGGTGGTGTCGGCCAACGCCGCCGGCTGGCTCACCATCTTCGCGCCGACCCAGGTGGCGCCGATCACGCTGGCGGCGAGTGACCTCGCCGGGCTTCCCGATCTGTCTGCCTACGGTCACATGCAGGTGAGGAACCTGGATGAGCACTCCGTCGCCGGCGCCGCTGCGGCCGCCGCCCAATCGGGCCTCACCGTGCTTCAGCCCTCATCCCTTCCGGCCGGCGTCCCCGCCGGGCAGCGCTGGGAGGTCGTCAGCCAGGGGACCGCGGTGTTCACGCTCGACGCGGCCAGCGCCGGCGCCGCCGCGGCACGGGCGGGACGCCCCGCGCCGGTGATCCCGGCCGGCCTCGACGGGACATCGGTGACCGTCGACGCGGGCCCGGCCGTGCTGGCCGTGTACGGAGCCGCACCGCAAGCGACGTCGCTCAGCGACAGCATGCCGACGCTGGTGATCGCGGAGACGCGCCGGCCCACGGCGTCGACGAGCGGCGCCAGCCTGCGGCAGCTCGAGGACTTCCTCCTGGCCCAGCCTGGCGTGTCGCCCCAGCTCGCCGCCGAGATCCGCGCGATCGGTCAGCCGTCGAGCACGCTGCCCATCCCCATCATCGCCGGGGCGATGACCTCGCAGACCATTGAGATTGACGGCGTCCAGGGTGTCGTCAGCGGCGACTCGTCCGGCCTCGGCAGCGCGGTGATCTGGGAGAAGGACGGCGTGGTCTACGCTGTCGGCGGTCTGCTTCCCCAGAGCGAGGTGGTCGATATTGCCCGTTCCCTCCGCTGAGGCGGTCACCGGCGGCGCTCCCGCGATCCACGCGGTCGGGCTGACCAAGCGATACGGGCACATCGAGGCGCTCGCCGGTTTGAGCATGTCCGTGCCTCGCGGCGAAGTCTTCGGCTTCCTCGGTCCCAACGGCGCCGGCAAGACCACCGCCATCAAGCTCCTGCTCGGCCTCACCGCGCCCACCGCGGGGGACGCGTGGCTGCTCGGCGAGCCGGTGGGGCAGGCCGAGACGCGCCGCCGGGTCGGCTACCTCCCCGAGCTGTTCCGCTACCCGGGGTGGCTCTCGCCCGCCGAGGTCCTCCGCTTTCACTGCCGGCTCATCGGGGTGGCTCGCTCTGCACGCGACGACGAGGTGGAAAGCGGCCTCGCCACGGTCGGGCTGCGCGATCGCGGACACGACCGGGTCGGCACGTTCTCGAAGGGGATGCAGCAGCGCCTCGGCCTCGCCGTCGCCATGCTCGGCGCACCCGAGCTGGTCTTCCTTGACGAGCCCACCTCGGCCCTCGACCCAGTGGGACGTCACGACGTGCGCGAGATCATCCGCGCCCTGCGCACGCGTGGCACGGCGGTATTCCTCAACTCGCACCTCCTCAGCGAGGTGGAACAGGTGTGTGATCGCGTCGCGGTCGTGGACCATGGTCGCGTCGTCGCGTCGGGCACGCTCGGCGAGATCCTCGGCGCCCGCGTGTCGGTGCGCATCCACGTCACCGGTATCGCCGATCCCGCCGAATTGCTGACCCGGTGGGGAGCGGTTGCCACCGACGGCGAATGGATGACCGTCGGCGGCATCGACGCTGAGGCCACCGCCGACGTGGTGGCGGAACTGGTGAAGCGCGGTGGGCGCGTCCACGCCGTCGAGCCGCAGCGGCTGTCGCTCGAGGAGCGCTTCCTCGAGCTGCTCCAGGAAACCGGCCCGGGATCCGCGTCGTGAACGTTCTCGCCATCGCCTCGATCACCGTGCTCGAGGTCGTCCGCCGCCGCCTGGTGCTGGCGCTGGTGGTGCTGACCGTTGCCGCGATCGCGTTGACCGGCTGGGGGTTCAGCCGGTTGCCCGGGATCCACAACCGCGACGGCTCGCTGATCAGCGCGGCGGACGTCACCGTGATCAGCTCGCAATTGCTCATCTTCGTTTTCTTCATGTTCAGCGCGGTGCTCGGGCTGGGGGCGGTGATGGTGTCGGCTCAGTCGGTGTCCAGCGAGGTCGAGTCGGGGCAGGCGCTGGCGGTGCTGGCGCGGCCGGTCCGCCGGGCGGAGGTGATCGTGGGGAAGTGGTGCGGACTCGCGGTGCTCGTGGTGGCGTACGCGGTCGCAGCCATCGGAATCGAGCTCGTGGTGGTGAACTGGGCGACGGGGTACGTGCCGCCGCACCCCGCCGCCGCGACCGCGTTCATCGCCGCTGAGGGGCTCGTGCTGCTCTCGCTGACGCTGCTCTTCAGCGTGCGCTTGCCGGGCATGACCGCCGGGGTCGTCGCGCTCATGCTCTTCTTCATCACCTGGATCGCCGGTGTGGCGGGGGCCGTCGGCACCGTTCTCAACAACGGCCCCATCGAGGCGACGGGAACGATCAGCAGGCTGCTGCTTCCATCGGACGGTCTGTGGCGCGGCGCGGTCTTCAACCTCGAGCCGGAGGCGCTGGTCGCCGTCGCCTCAGGCAGTCGCGAGGCCGCCGCGAATCCCTTCACGTCGCTGACGGCGCCCGCCGGCGCCTATCTCGGCTGGGTGGCCGCCTGGGTCATCGCGGTCATCGCGCTGACCATCCTTGCCTTCCGGCGGCGGGAGATCTGAGCCGCGTTCGGCGGCGACATTCCTGCCCACAGACATTCCTGCCTCCCACAGACATTCCTGCCAACCTTGTCAGAACTACCACTCGCATGTATGCTTGCGCGCAGCACGTGCTCACTCGCACGAACAACGTCATGATCCACGTCGCACCACCACACATCGCACCCGAGGCGAGTGACCTTGCGGGCCTGGCCTGCGAGCATCTCGATGATCTCGTGACGTATGCGACTCACCTCACCGGCACGCCCGATGACGCCATCGAGTTCGTCGCCGGCGGCCTCGCCCACGCCGCCAAGTACCCGCCGACCCGCCTCCGTGTCGACGGCCGTGCCGCGCTCTACAGGGCGGTGACCCGCGCCTGCCGGCAGCAGCACCGCTTCCCGCCGCGCCCGCAGGGACCGGGACGGTTCCTCCGCCGGCCGCGGTCGGCGTATCACGCAGAGTTCGACAGCGAGGCGGCGTTCAAGATGAACACCGTCAAGCGCGCGCTGATGACCATCCCATTCGAGCGCCGCGCCGCCCTGCTGCTGCACGATCTCGCCGGGCTCGACTATCGCGAGATGTCGCGCGCGATGGAGTGCTCGCCGGAGGCTGCGGGCCGTCTGCTGGCTGCCGCACGGCGCGACTTCGGCACCATTTACACCGAGATCGCGCTGTGAAGTGCAGCCTCCTCACACTGAGCACCTACATCGATGCGGAACTCTCGCAGGAGCGCCGCTCCGAGGTCGACGCCCACCTGGTCGGGTGCGCGCGCTGCAGCGCCGGCACCGCCTCGCTGCGTGACGAGAAGACACGCGTCGGCCAGCTTGCCCGCGTGCGCGTCCCGCACGCGTCGGCGACGCTCATGCTCGAGCAGGTCGGCATCACCGGGGCGCCCGCCGTCGCATCACCGGCGCGGCCGGCGCTGCAGCCGCCGCCCGCGCCGTCCGACCAGCTGCCCTGGCAGGCCACCGCCGCGTCGCCCAGTCCCGCACTCCCCTGGACGCCGCGCCGCCCCGATCCCGTCCGATCCGCCAACGAGCAGCCGATCGTGCCCGCCGTCCCTGCCGACGTCCAGCCCGATCTTCCTTTCGACAGGCTCACCGCCGAGGCCCCCCCGGAGGTGGAGGCGGCCGCGCCCCACCCTAGCGAGCCACTCGGCGACGAGTGGAACGACGACATCGCGTGGCCGCAGACGGAGGTCTCCACCCCTGGCTGGGAGGCCGATCTGCCGGCCCCGCTCCATACCGATGACCCGGGCGAGCCGTGGGATCACCCCGACATCGTCTCCGGTGTGCCCGCCTATCCGCCGCCGGCTCCCCCCGTTCCCGGTCCGCGCCCGCAGCCGTCGGCGCCGGTCCGTGCCGCCGCGGCGGCTGGTCCGGCCGCGGTCTGGTCCAGGTTCCGCGACGCCGTCGCCGTCCGCCTGGCGCTGGCCCGCGGTGCCGACGCGGTCGAGGCGTCTCTGCAGATCACCAGTGGTCCGGCGCCCGCACGCAGGGTTGAGCCTCCGCCCGGCGCCGCCGTGGAGTTGACCGGCACCGCCGGCCCCTCCGTGGGTGCACGGATCGCCGCCCACACGGCAGCGCTCACCACCACGGATCGACCGGCCCCGGTGATCGACCACGTCGCTCCGGCGATCGAATCCCCGCTGGTCGAACCGCCGGTCATCGCCCAGCCCGCCGCCGCGGTCGACACATCGTCGCGGCTCGACGCATCCGCACCGGCCACGGTACCCCCGGCCATCGAACCCCCAGCCATCGAACCCCCGGCCATCCGCCACCGGCCGCGCTGGAACGCCTTCGCCGGCTCCTCGTACGCGCGCCGGGCGGACGACCCGGAGGATGACGACGTCGTCGAAGCCCTGCGCAAGCAGGCCGCTGTCCCCTCGCGGTCTCTCGGCCGTCACAGCCGTGCCGTCGCCCGCGACCAGGTGACCCTCGCCATGCGCTTGCGCCGCCTCGGCGCGAGCATGGTGGCGGCGGTTCGCTCTGGCGGAGGGTCGGCCGCGGCCGGTCTGCGCTCCGGGGGCGCCTCCGCCGCGACCGCGTTCCGCATCGGGGGGACGGCC
>OCZT010001564.1_pt1 | contig 23685 bp, 8 predicted proteins | sample 1539031 | NCBI WGS metagenome assembly OCZT01 (sample SAMEA3539308, study PRJEB22396) | soil metagenome | biome: tundra; feature: field; material: soil | place: USA | collected 2010-05 | depth 0.15 m | reverse complement strand
AATGGAATTACACAATCGCGCCCAATCTGTGAAGTTACTTTTGCGGCTCAACTTAGGCGCCGGATTCGCGTGCCAACGGTGCCGTATACAGAACGAAGAGTGGATTGGAAATGACCCTTCGTGCGAAACGCATTGCCACATTGCGGGCGATACTTGATGGTTGTCACATGTTGTTGAACCTGCGCGGTGACGACTTGCTCCTGCAGGCTCGCAAGCAGCGCCTTGCCTTCTGCTATGGTCAATCCCACGGTGGCCGGAGAGATTTCCTCCGCACGCTCGATGATCCTCAGTTCATGTTCGACGGGACTGCCTGGGACCGCCTCAAATACCAGTTTGATTAACCATTTCATCTCCAGAGATTAATCCAGCCCACAACTTTGCGCACTCTCGTGTGGTGGTGGTGTTTGACTGCATAGGTGACGCCTACCGTTGTACCTACGACGACCGCGGCAATGGCGGCGCTTGAAAGTACAACCTGCGTCCGGGTACACGACGTAGCGCCGGAGCACACGAGCGCGACGAACACTGCAACGGCGGTGATGCGTCAATCAAGTCCAGGCACCCTCCCGTGTCTTCCGCATAGTACCCGATTCCCAATTAGCTGCAAACGTTTGTCGCGTCTCGCGGAGTTTCGTTTCCTGACCCGCGCCGGCCGCCGGATTCCAGATTTTGTCGATTTTTATTGACTTAAGGTGAAACGAACATGTAATTCTGCTCACTCTACTCTATGCGGGAGCTTTGTCGCTTTCCCCGAACGACGTACCCCGGCACGGTTGCGACCTACCCCGGCTGAACCTTGGTCTCAATTCCAAGCGCAAGGGAGTCCCCATGGGCGCAGTTGCCTTCATTGTGCTGCTATTGCTTCTGACTGTCCTGGTGCTTGGCATTTGCATCGGACTCCTGCTCGCCTGGATCTGGAGGCGCCGCCATCATCCCCCGCCACCGCCGCCCCCTTGTCCTCCTTGTCCGCCCTACAAAATCCCCGATCAACTTGGCGAGGGCGATCTCACCACGCAAATCAGCGTGCGCCTCATGGGTACCACCGCGAACGGAGTTCCCCTGGCCCCGACTGCGGCCGGCACTCCGCCGCCCAACAAGGTCATCTGGGTCGACCACGGCAACGAAGTCCTCGTCCATCTGGATTCAACCGCGGTACGAATTCTCGATCGCATGGTGCTGGTATCAGTCGATCTTGAGACCGACCAGACTGGCCGCACCCCGCTGGTGTGCAGCTTTGCCGTCAGCGGCGCCGGCGAACTCGGAGGCCTGGTTGCGACCACCGACGATCTGCCGCGCGGTAGCGGCGCCCTGGCATCGTGCTGGGGTCAGCAACTGCAATCGGCGGTCTGGTCCAGCCTGATGGGTCTGGCGAACGATCATGCGACGGAGCGAAGCCTGACTCCGCGGGCCCTCTCGGCCAGTGCCGGAACTCTCAGCCTGAATGCGGGAGCCGCGCTCACCACCTCACCGGGAGGCGCGGCATGAGCGACGGCCTGGCTAACGAAGTTCTGGACCTCGGGAAAGCGATCGGGCTTTTCAGCGACCAAGGGGATCTGCAGCCCGACTGGTTTGGTGATCCGCTAACCAATATCGAGAGCATCTTCACCAAGCCCACCCAGCGCGCGGCCTTCCTGCGCGTGCTCGACGCCCTGCTCGCGCCAGTGCAGTTGCCCGACATTCCGGCCAACGAGACCTGGCATCCCCTGCTCGGCGATCAAACGCGCGGCAACGCCTACCTCACCGTCAACATCGCGAATGGGGTCACGTTCGGCTTTGCAGGAGAATTTCATTCCACCGACGGCACGCCTCCACTCGCTTCCCTCAAAGCTCATTTGCCGCTGGTCAACTTCGATGGTGCAAACGTAACGGCAGTGGCGGGCACCGCCAGCGGCCCGCTCGACCTGAGCCTGCGAGTTCATCTCGGACTCACTGCTCCCATCGGCCTCGATTCTGTCATTGTGGCGGCGAGGCTGTCTCCATTCGGACCCGGCGATCCGGCTACCTTGACGGTCACATTGGAAGGCCTGAAGCTCGATTCCGGCCCGGCCAAAGATGTTGTTCTCGATCCGGCCAACCTGGGCTCGGAATCCATCCATCTGATCATCGGTTTCCTCACCGGCCAGCTTCAGCAACTGGAAGGGCAAAGCGGCGAAATCGGCGCCCTCGCCAAGAACCTGCTGCCGCTGCTCGGATTTGGCAACACGACCGTACCGCCGTTTCCCTTTACGCAGCTCGCTGATCCTGGCGCCATCAACGCGTGGTTCAGTTCGCTGCTTCAGGGGGGCGTATCGGCGCCCATTGTCGACTGGCTTGGCAATCTTGCCGGGCTCATCGGCATCAGCACGCCCAACGTCACCGGGACCGGCACGGAGTCCGATCCATGGGTCGCGGCCATACTGCCCATCGGCACGGCCAACGGCTCCGGCCTCAACATCACTTTCGCCACCAAAACCGTCTCGTCAACGACATCGCTGCTGATCGGCCTGCAGGCCCGCGTCATTCCTGACGGAGCCAACCCGCCGGTTCGCATTGAAGGCAGCGCAACTCTCGCGTCCATTCCAATCACAGGCACCGGGTCCGCGGTTGTGCTCCCTTCTGCATCGGTCACAGCCTTCGCTCCCGGCGCTATCGGAGCTGGACCGCTGGTCCCCGCCGGACCTCTCCAGGTCGACTCGCTCCGCGCCGGGTTTACGTGGACAGGCTCTGCTCTCCAGCCGCTGCTTGAACTCGAAAATGTCCACTTCACACTCCTCGGTAAAACCACGCAGTACGACAAGGTCGACCTGACCAACGCTGACAGCGTCGCCAGCGACGTCTCGGCAACGATTACCGGCACCATTCAGGGTTACCTTGGCGCCACCAGCCCGGGAAGCAATCTGGCGGCGCTGGTCGGGCTCATCCCGCCGGCGAACGACCCAACATCGTCGCACACGGTGAGGTTCGCGCCGTTTCTGGCCAACCCGGCCCAGGAGATTGGAGACGTCCACCGCGCTGTCCTCCTCGACTCCACCCACCCCTGGTCGCACATGCTGGAGGAGATTGGTGGCCTGGTCGGAATCACGACAGCGGTTACAGGCACGGGGACGCGAAACGATCCGTGGGTTCTCGAACTCGCGCCGCCCGCGACCTTCCACATCGAGATAGCGGCGTGGAACGAACAGACGAGCGGCGTAGCGACGGACCCGCAGAAGCTTCGCATCGGGCTGCGGGCCTCGTTCTCGCAGGCTCCGGTCGATATCTACTGGCTGGCGGAGCTGCTGGCGTTCGATCTGCCTGCGTCGGGTTCCGGAACCGTCTCCCTGATGGCCGGGCAGCACGCTCATGTCGGTGTCCAGCCCATCCCGACTATCCCGTCGGTTGCCGGCCTCACGCTCAGCATCGGCGACTTCGCCGCCGACATGACCTTCACCCCCGGCACTCCGCTGGCGTGGAACGCCGGCCTGCAGAACGTCTCGCTTACCTTCAACGGAAGCACCATCAACGTCCCGTCCATCGGCTTCCCGCTCGCCGCGCCCTTCGACGTTACCAATCCAGCCGCCATCGCCGCCGATTTCGGCCTCACGATTCCCAACCTCGAGCTGCTGCTGAGACTAGTCCTTGCTCGCGCTCTGTCTTCCTGGGGCGGAATGCCGGCATTCACCCTCGCCGGCCTGCTGGGCGTTCATGGCGGTCTCGACGGCCTCTCCGCGGACTGGCCTGCGCTTGCCGATCCCGGCGCCGCAGGCTCGCTGCTCAGCGACCCATTCACCGCGCTGCGCAACTGGCTGGCCTCCATCGCCACCGGAGTCTCAGCCGACGGCAAGGCCTTCCTGCCGCAGATTCTTCCCTGGCTGCGCGGGCTGCTCTCGGACGCATTGCCGGTCGCTCCCGGCAACCCGCTCGCCGGTTTCAGCCTGCCCATCAGCGGTTCCGGAACCTACGACGATCCGTGGGCCCTGCCGGTCACGACCACGGCGAGCGCAAACGTTGACGCTCTTGTATGGCTCGAACCTGCGGGCCCGCCGCCCGCATGGGCCACCCCGCTTATGGCCGCCGCCAGCGGCGCTGCGAACTTCTTTACGTTATTCCAGGTGGCGCAGAATGTTGCTGCATTCCTGCCGGGGCTGAGTAATGGCCTGACCAACATCGATGGCACGCTGTTCTCGTCCGCGCTCACTTCGCTGTCATCGCTTTTCGTCGGCGGCGACGGCGTGGTTCCACTGGCGTCGCAGGTTCCCACCAGTTCCAACTGGACCGCTGGCACAACGCTCTCCAGCACTCACTCCGCACAGCCTTCCGATCCGGCTGCCATTACGCAGATACTCGCCCAAGTCGATAGTTTGGCTGGCGGCACAGCAGGCGCGCGTACCGTGTTGCTCCTCGGTCCAGCCTTCAGCGATCACACCATCTGGACCGCACTGCTCGCCGATCCCAATGTCCACGGCACCACGGCCGCCAACACGAACTTCAACCTGCGCGTCCCAGGCCTCGATCCATCCGCAGTCGACCTCACCACGGTCACGGCCCAGGCCTCCTGGTACACCGCCGACCTCAATGACGACGGCACCGGCAACCTGACTTCTCTGACCGCGCAAATCGGTCGTCTCGTAGCCCGTGTTCAGCAACTAAGCGGCGCCGGTCCGGTCACACTGCTCGCCCACTCCACGGCAGGTGTAGCCGCGCGCACCTTCACTGCGGCTAACCCGACGCTGGTACAGGGCCTCATCACTCTTGGCACTCCGCATCTCGGCTCGGGGCTGGAGTTCCTTTCCGACAATCACATCGGCGATGCCCTCCGCGTCATTCAAGTATTGCGCCCGCAGCTGTCTGCAGGCCCTATTCGTGACGCGCTTGACTTTCTGGTGCTGGCGCTCGACGGCTACAAACCACCTGCGAGCGTCGGAGCACTCGCCGCCGCATTTCCCTTCCCGGCCGGATCCTTCCCCGCGCCCATCACCGCCCCGGCCAGCATCGACTCCGGCGGCCGCCCCGTTCTGGCCATCGGCAGCCAGCTTGGCGGTGGGCTGCTCGACATGCTTAAGCCAGCGTTGTCGGCACTTGCCAACAGTGCGGCTAACCCCACGACCGCACCGCCCGCGCCAACCCACATCGCATTCGGCGCCCGCGCCCACGTCAATCTCGCCACTTCCGCCGCCGGCAACGTGGCCGTCGACACCACCGTTCGCGGCGACCTGTTCCAACTCCCGCTGCACGGCGGCGCGGCTACTCCGCCCCATCCGGCGCATGCGCTCCACGTCCGCGCCACGCTCACCAACCCCAGCGGCTGGCTGGTCGGCGCATCCAGTTCTTTTGCCAGGACCGCCCTTCCTCCTGTCGATGTGCGCGTGCGCTGGGCTGAGATCGGCGCCGATATCTACACCGCCAACGGCACATTCAAAGTCGACCCCATCGTCAATTTGCACCAGGTTTCGTGGCACGGTCCGGTGCTCGATTTCGCTTCGTTTACTAACGCCAATGCACAGGCCCTGCTGGGCGCGGTGCTCCAAACCATCAGTTCTCCGACGCCCGCAACGACATCGCCAGCCGGCATTCTGCTCTCGACTCTTCAGGGCCTGAAAGTGGCTGTCGTCGACAGCCATGGAGGCATCGGCATCTCCGCTGACGCGTTCAACGCCATCACCGCAGATGCGGCAGGCTATCTCGGCACCCAACTCACCGCCGCCTTCAACGCTGCCACCAGCTTTGCCGGCTTCACCGCCACCACCATCATCATTCCAAGCCGGGGTACGACTGCCGTCCCCGAATGGACGCTCCCCATAAGCGGCCTACCGCTCGAAATCTACTTACTGCCCAATCCCTGGACCATCGGTCTGCGAACCAAGTCAGCAGGAATCGGAACCGCGGGCTGGTCAATCGCCGGCAACACCACCATCACCCTCGATGCGAGCGTCGCCGTTCCGGCTTTTACGCCAACTCTCGACGCGACCTTCACCCTCGGCGCATTTACCCTGGCGTGGGCGAGCAGCAGCAGGCAGCTGGCCGTCAGTGCGCAACCCTGGCTAGCCCCGCTCACGCTCATTCCCACGCCCAACGCCGCGATCCTCGAAGCCGCGCTCAGCAACGCACTTCCCCGTTTGCTCTTCTCCGGCGCTGCTTCAGCCGTGCTTGAAGCTCTCGCCGGACCCGGCCTGACCATTGGCCCCATCGATACGTTCTTTACCTCCATGTCGTCGGTGCTCACCAAGGCCACAGCCCTCGGCAACAGGGCCGGTACCGGCCTCGACTCCGCCAAGCTCACCAAGCTCTTGCAATTCATTGGCAGCATAGCCGGCCTTCCCGCCGGTCCGAGCCTGACCCTCCCCGGCAACCTGCAACTCACCGCCAGCGGAGCAGGCACCGACGCCGACCCGGTCAAGCTGCAACTCGCCACCACTGCGTCCATCGGCGGCGTCCTCGACCTCACCGCCGGCGTTTCCTTTGACAAGCTCATCCATCCCAGCCCCGGCGGCTCGGTTGCCTTGACCATTCCGCCGGGAGCCGGCACCCTGCCTGGCCCGTGGAGCAAGGTCACAGTAGCTTTTGGCGTCAGCGCCGCGGGCGTCACGCTTGCCCTCGTTCCCGTCAGTTCGCCAGCCACACCTCCCATCCAGATATTGCCCACCTTCAGCGGACTCGGAGCGCTGGCAGCTGGAGCCGAAGCCCTCCTGCTCCAGGTCCTCAACTCCCTCGTAACCGCGATTGGCCCGTCCACGGTTATGGACCTCACTTTGGATGTGGCCACCGCGCTGGGCATCTACGACAGCGTCAACCATTTCGCTACGCATGGTGACGACCTGAAGGCCATGCTCAATGGAAGCTGGCTGAGCGGCTTTACCGTCGTCCAACGCGGCAGCGTCGCCACCGCAATTGCCGGCTTGTTCGGGGTGGGTTCCCCGCTGCACGGAACGCTTCCCGGCTCGGTTACGGCCGGTACGGGTCCCACTGGCGGCGTGGTCACGTGGGCTTTGCCGCTTTCAGGCGGCGACACAGGCACCATCAGTGTCGCCCTCGGCTGGGATGCGACCGGCCCCACCGCCACAGTCGGCCTCGCGGACTTCAAGCTCGCCGATGGCGCCCTCGGCATCACCGCGTCCGGAGGATATGCGGCCGGTTCCGTTGCCATGTCTGCCGGGCTCGGCGTTCACCTCAAGAACGCGATCGGAATCGACCTCGTACCAACGCTTTCGCTCACGGAAAGCGGCGGCAATTTCCAGCTTGAGTTCTATCCATTGGCTAGCGGATCGGGCAACACCTTTACCACCGGTCCCATCACCATCGACTTCATCCCACTGGCGCTGCACATGGCTGCAGGCGGTCCCGTGGCCCTTATCGAGCAGTTCCTGGTGCCGCTCGTCGGCAACACCCTGCTGGCTGCCGACGCGATCAAGCCTACGTTCGGTACCACTCTCTGGACCGGCGGCCCCACCGTGCAACAGGTTCTCACTGGCTCCGGGATCGCGCAGGCTGGCGGTGGTGGCCTAGTCATCAGTGCCACTTTCCCGAGCATCACGACCCTGGTCACCGGTGTGCTTTCGGCGTTGTCCACCGGAGTCAATCTCAAGATCGCCGACAACCTGTTCCTCGGCCTGACCAGCGGTTCGGGAAAACTCGGCGTCAACATCAAGGGCTTCATCGACTTCCCTATCGGCGATTTCGACCTCAGCATGCGCTTCGGCGCCCCCGCCCTTGATCCCAGCTTCGATTCAGGGGTCACTCTTTACCTCTTCGATACCGGCGGCTCCTTCACCTTCAACCCCGCTGTCTATGCGGTCGGACTGGGGCTCGGCCTGACCGGCGCTAATGACGCCCCGCTTGTCAATACCAATGGCTTCCGCATCGGAGGCGTCCGGCTTTACTCCTTCTTCTGGGCAGATTTTTCCAGCGGCTTCAACTTCAGTGCTCTGGGCATCGGTGCGGAGATCGACAAGCTGGGCCTGCCGCTCTCGCAGGCTACCGGCGGCAATGTCGGCGGCAACAACCCGGTCGCTTCCGGCCTGCTGGGAGGTGGCGGCAGCGGCGGCAATGGCGGCGGCGACACCCAAACCCCCAACCCCGGCGTCGATGTGGCTGCCTGGTACTGGAAATCCCGCACCGACCCCCAACAGCCCCTAACGCCCTCAGGCGACGGCCAATTCCATATCACTTTTTCGGGCAACAACCAGCCCATCTGGATCGGGGTCCACGCGCAGCTCGGCCCCATTTACCTCGACCAGATCGGCATCATCCTCAACGACAACACTTCTGCCTCACTGGTCCTCGACGCTACCGTCAAAGTTGGCCCGCTCACCGGGCAGGTCGACGAACTCGGCGTCACCATCCCATTCAAGTCGCTGATGCACCCTGACAAGTGGACCCTGGACCTGAAAGGCCTGGCGCTCAGCTTCCAGACTCCAGGTGTTACCATCGCCGGCGCGCTGCTCAAGAACGACAGCGGCGGCACCGTCGAGTACGACGGCATGCTGCTGATCCAGGTCACGGAATTCGGCCTGGTTGCGGTCGGCGCCTACTCCAAGCCCAAGGATGCGCAGGGCGACTACACCAGCGTTTTCATCTTCGCCGGCCTGTTCATCATCATCGGCATTCCGCCGGTCATTGAAGTCGAGGCCATCGGTCTGGGCGTCGGGTACAACCGCGAACTTATCGTTCCCGACGACATGAACAAGATCCCCAGCTTCATCCTTGTGGCGGCGCTCGACGACGGCGGCGCGCTGGCCAACGATCCCATGGGTGAGCTGATGCAGATCCGGGACAGCATCCCGGCCAAGCGCGGCAGCCTGTGGCTTGCCGTCGGCCTGCACGGGACCACGTTTGTCATCGTCCACGTCACAGCCATCGTTTACGTCTGCCTGGACCGCGGCGTCGAAATCGGCATCATCGGCGTAGCCCGCCTGGCTATTCCCTCGGACGACACCGCATTGGTCAGCGTCGAGCTTGCGCTCAAAGCCCGATTCTCCTCCTCTGAAGGCATCCTCTCCATTCAGGCTCAGCTCACTTCGAACTCCTACATCTTCGACAAGGATTGCCAGCTCACCGGCGGCTTTGCCTACTTCATGTGGTTCCCTGAGGGCCAGTTCGTTCTCACGATCGGTGGCTACAACCCGCACTTCACCAAGCCCACGCAATTCCCGGACGTTCCCCGCCTTGGCTTCCGCTGGGGTCTTCCCGTCGGCGCCACCATCAAGGGCGAAAACTACTTCGCCCTCACCAACACCTGCATCATGGCCGGTGGGCGCCTCGAACTCACCTACGGCATCTCCTGCGCCTACATCTGGTTCACCGCCTTCGCCGACTTCCTCATCTCCTGGGACCCCTTCTACTACGAAATCGACATCGGTGTTTCTGTCGGCGCAACTTTCTCCATCCAGGTCTGCTTCTGGGGCTTCTGCGTCGGTGTCAGCATCACCGTCTCGCTCGGCGCCACCCTCACCATCGAGGGCCCGCCGCTGCACGGCACCGCGACGGTCGATCTCGCCATCTGCAGCGTGACAGTCGCATTCGGCGATAACGCCAACCCGCAGCCGCCCTACATCACCGACTTCACCGTCTTCGCCACCAAGTACCTTTACGGCAACGATCCCAACGGCAACGCCTTCCGCGTCAACGTGCTCAGTGGCCTGGTGCCGCCGTCGCCCTCCGGAGCCGCTCCCGCTCCCGGCACCGCCGACAAGCCCTGGAAGATGATCAGCGAGTTCTCCTTCCAGTGCGACACCAAGATGCCCGCCACCATTACCCACGACTTCGTGTTCGGCGACCAGGATCAGAGCGGCAACGTCCACTCCATCGACCTTGCTCCCATGAACAAGGAGTTGGTCGGCACCGAGATGGTCGTCTCGCTCTTCGTCAACGACGTCGGGAACTGGACCGAGATCAGCGTTCAGAATCCGAATCCGAACCCCGACTACTTGATCGACACCCTTCACTGGATCATGACGCCGATCATCGGCAAGGTCTCTGAAGCCACCTGGCATTGGCAGGACCCGTCCAACATGCCGGCAGCCGCCAATACAGTCCCGGCAGTCGTCGGTCTCACCATCAAGGGCTTCTGCTTCTTTGAGGGCAAGTCGTCGCTCATCCCCATTGCCAAGCTCTACGACACCGGCAACAGCCGTCCGCTGCCCTTTGCGACTGACTTTACGTTGACCTATCCGCAGTATCAGGCATACGGCGTCGCCGCCGCCGAACTGGCCGCGCTCACGGCCACCGCCGACTCCAATAGCACCTTGCTGATCGCCAGCGCCATTACCACTGGGGGTGCCGGGTTCTTTGCCGACCAGCGCACCACGTCCGGATTACCGACTGCGGGCAACTCGCCGGTCGCTAACCGCGCTCTGCTCAACTACCGCTCCGCGCCGCCACTGGTGGTTCCCATCACCACCGGCCTCACCATGAAGCCGCCGGCCCTTCCCGCGCCGCCGGTCATCAATCGCCCACCGGTCATCCTGCCGGTTCCGCTTGAGCAGCCGCGACTGCGAGCCGTGCTCCGCGGACTGCCGCAGGTGGTCAGCGATGTGCCCATTGCCCTGCGCACTACCGTGACTTCCGTGGCCGCGGCGGCGGGTGTGCTGCGCATGGCCGCCCCGTTAGCCGATGCGCTCGGCTCCAGCCTCATCCGTGTGAAAGCACCCGCGGCGCCTGCCCCCACGAAGCTCGCCAGGTCCGGCAATACGCTCCGGACACCGGATCTGGGCTGGACCTCCGGCACCGGCCATCAGCAGCAACTCACCGACGCGCTGGCCAGCATCCAAGGCAACGGCCTCGCCATCCCCGCAGGCACTACGCACATCTGGGACGTGCCCGCTGGAGCGCAGGACGAGCTCATCGTCGCCGGCGACTCCGCCTTCCGCATCACGTTCCTGACTCGCGGCGGTTCTGTCCTGGGTGACAGCGAATATCCACCGGCAACTCAAACCACCGCACTAACCACAGTTCCTCTCCCCGCGAAATGCGGCATGGTTTCCATCGAGTGCCTCGGCAAACTGCCCGCCAGTTCTGCTGCTGTCGCGCCCGGATTTGCCGCCGTCGCCTTCACCGCCGCGCCTGCCGGCAAGAAGACGGTCGCCGGATGGCAGGCCGGGAATCTGCTGCCGCAGGTCGGCCCTACCACCATCCTCGGCCGCGGCTCCTGCCTGGTCCTTCCGCAGACCCACATTCCGCTGCGCAACCGCCAGGCCATCTCTCAGACCATGATCCGCGTCTCCGACGCCGTCGCCGAGCAGATAGGCACGGAAACCTGGCTGCCCACCTCCATCGGCGTGGTCATGATCCTGCTCGATCTGCAGGACGCCTCTGCCACCGCCAACGGCGATCTGGCCCTCAGCTGTCAAGGCGCAACGCTGTCGTCCACGCCCATCCGCATCCTCGGAGGCCGACGCCGCGCGCTGCTCTACGATGTCAGCAACCTCGATCCCAAAGCCGGCCACATTACTGTTGGCGTCGCCAGCATCACTGGCTGGCGTTTGTCGGGAGTCGTCGGCATGCCCGGCCATGCCCAAGAGTGGGCCACCGACCTGCAGGGCAAAGTTCCCGAACACATCGTTCCGGACGGCCCGCTCACACCCGACGGCAGCATCTCCGTTCGCATGGTCCCCAATCCGGCCTCACCCGCCGGCGCCAAACCCGCTCTCACAGGAGCCGCCCGATGAGCACCGTTCCCACTCCAGCTCCACCCATCGGATCGATGTACCTCTTCGACTGCGTTACTCCGCCGCTCGTCGACGGCAACTACCGCATCGACGCGGTCACCAATGTCACCTTCGACGGCCAGCAGGCGCCCCTCTCCTCCAATAGCGGCTACTTCGATATCGAGGGCCCGCGCTTCACACTGCCAGCCACCGATGTCGCCGCGGTTTATCCCCCCCGCAACGGCCACGGCGGCTTCGACGAGTACATCCCCCAGATCGTCATCTCCCGCCGCACACTGCCATGGGAACGTCGCCTCACTTCCGATCCCAGCGCCATCGGCACGCCCACTCGCGATCAATGGACTCTCCAGCCGAACCCCTTTCCGCCCGTTAACGATCCGAATGAGTGGGGCCCGGCGCCTTGGCTCGCCCTGCTCTTGTTCCAGGAAGGCGAGTACACCCTCCACCAGAACGTGTCTCTCAAGAGCGTCGTTCCCGCCGATGCCTACGCCCGCCTCGAAGTTCCCGACGGCATCACCTGCGACTCTATTGAAGTCGATGCCGGCCTCCTCCAGTCTGTCCTTCCCAGCCTGGACGAACTCACACTGCTGGCCCATGTCCGCCAGGTCAACGTCGACGACAAGGAACTGAACGCCGCGTCCGGCGACGGTCTCTATGCCGTCCTCATGAGCAACCGCGTTCCCGCACCCAACGCCAAGTTTCGCGCCTGCCTGGTTTCACTGGAAGAGCGAACCGACCTGGTGAAGGCCGATCCGCCGCCGGTTGCCGCACCGATCTTTATTGGTATCTTCGAGAACCCCGTCATCGGGCAGATCGGGAATGTCCCGGCGGCAAAAGCTGAGGGCGTGGCCGCACCCGCCGCAAACATCATAGGGAACCTTAATAACCAGTTCGGCGCCACTATCCTGGCCACCGTCGCCGACCGCAACGTGGCCAACGCCGTTGGCTTTGTTGCTTCGCCCTACTATCACGTCTTCATCGAAACCCAGCAGCTCGTCCTTCTTCACAGCTGGACCTTTGAATGCACCGGCGTGGGCACCTTTCGCGATTACGTGCAGCGCATCAACGTCTCGACCATGGGAACTGTTGAGGAGCAGGGCCACCCGCCGGTCATCGACACCGGCCACATCCCCATCACCGTGATGGACCGCGCCGGCGTGCAGGAGAACGTGTGGTATCGCGGCCCCTTCGTTCCCATGCCGCTCACCCGTGACCCGCTCACGTATCACAGCGCCGACCAGTGCCGCCGTGTCACGCCAGAAACCGGCGCCGAGGACATCAGCTACGCCGCAGCCTTCGAGTGCGGACGCCTGATGGCCGCCGCCGACCCTCGCCTCGGTCAGGAACTGATGCGCTGGCGCCGCGAACCCTACCGCCAATCCGTCCGCATCGACTCGCTGCTTGCGATTCAGGCCGCTATCCCGCTCGACCAGACGCTCGAGATCCACAAACCCGTCGTCCCGGTGGTCGCCGCCAACGCTGCGGGAAGCATTGTCTCGGGGGTGAAGCAGATAGGCGACAAATATGGTTTGGGAGCCGTGAGCCGGGCCCCAGGGCTCGATCCCGTACAGCTTCAACAGGCGTGGAACCTGTCTAGCGTCGCCGAGGCCACTCGAATCCTTGGCGGCGAACCCGGAGCGACGGGAGCCGTCGTCACCGCGCCCGCCCAAACTGTTCGCACCGCCACGACCCTCGATCAAGTCGCCGCAGACACGGCCTCGCTCAATCGCCTGCAGTCGTTCCGCGACCAGACCCTCAACGCCGTGCAGCTGAAATTGGGGAGCTAACATGCGCAGCCCATGGATCCAAGCCAGCACCGCTCTGAAAGAACGCCTTCGCCGCCCCATCCAGCTCGACACCACCGAGCCGGAGTCGGAGATGCCTCCCTACATGGAGCTGTTCCTCTCCCATCTCCGCTTGGTGGTCGGCGTGCCCTTCGACTACCTCGTCCCCGACGACCGCCTGCTCCCCGACGAATCCATCCGCTTCTTCTACATCGACCGCTCGTGGACCGATCGCCTCATTGACGGAGCCATCGCCGTAGGCAAAATCGGCACCCGCGAGCAGGCCCATCACCAGGGCCACGCGCCCGCCGTCAATCAGCAGGTAGACCTGAGCGAACGCATCGTGCGAGTGATTCAACGCGGACACACGTCCTTCACCGATGCAAAGAAAGACAATGACCCGAAGAAAGACCCCGCCGACACCATCACCGGTTTCCTCCTCCGCTCCTCCGCTGTAAGCGGATGGCCGCACATGGACGTGCGCGCCTACCAAACCGACGTGCCGGAAAAATTCGACCCCGCCGATCCCAACGTCCAGCCCCTTCAGCTCAAGACCCTGCGCCTCGAACTTCTGTCGCCGGGACTGATGATTGCGCTGTTCCAGGGCGTGCCGCAACTTGTCATTCTCGAAGAGCCGCACAACGGCGTGGTGTTTGGCCTGCATAACGACGGGGGCATCGACAAGATCTATCTGCGCGATGACACCGGCCACCAGATCCAGATTCCTCCCAACCCGCCACCGCCTCCGCCGCCCGCGCCGCAACCACCGCCAAGCTTCTACGACATGGCGCTGCCGTTCCGCTCCACCAACAGCCGCGTCATTCACGTAACCGAGTTGCGCCGCCGGCTCAACCAGGCACGTGTCCAACACCCCACGGCCGTCGACGTCCTCGGTTCCGCCAGCTTCGCCATTGCGGTGCTCGACCCGCCATGGCGTCAGCGTTTCGAAGGCACCGTTGATATGGCCGGCACCCAGAGCACCTCCGGCGGGTTCGTCGCCAACCTCCAAATTGCGCAGCGCGTCGCCCAAACCACGACCTTCCAAGCGGTCGAAAATCTGGTGGCCAACCATGGCGGTTAACAGCAAACTCTCATTCACTGACCAGGCCGCAGTATTCTCCGCCGCGGCCGCGTATCGCATCACGCCTCAGGTTATTGGCACATGGAACCCCTACCTCATCCGCACCCCTCGCCTGCTGGTCCCCATCGCCGTAGACGCATTAGTCGTGCGTCCCAGCGAGCCCGCGCAGAGCTGGGCCGACTGCGCTCTCAAACCCGATCCGCAGCAGACCACGCCAGTCACGCGCTACGACATCCTGCCTACTCCGTTCGCCGAGCGCAAGCCGTCGCGCACCGCCGGCGTTTATCTCCACTGGGCGCTTCCCGATGCGCTCACCCACGCCAACGCCGAAGGAGCCATTGCCAAGTTCCCGACCGCACCTGACCGCTGGCTCATACTGCGCACGTACCCCTCGCCCAACACCTTCGTGGGTGCTGTCGGCACGGTCGGTCTCAGAGCCGTCAAAGGCTGGGTGCTGCGCGCCGGCGATCAGAAACCTCTCCCCATCGATCTCAAAGATTTCACTGAAGGTCCGCCCTCCGCCGACTCCGTCAACAACCCACTTACCGTCCTCGGCACCGGCGACGTGGCCTGGGCCGCCTATTTCGACAACTGCGTCAACCGCCTCGCCTTTTACGACAGCCTCAGCGACATCTCCGAAGGCCCAATCAGTTATCTGGTCTGTGGCTGGTACTCCAACCCTGGCCAGGATCCGCTCGGCGACCAAAGCGTTTACTCGCTTACCGACTTCAATGCCAAGATGCAGGAGTACCATTGGCAGCTCGCCCAGGGCGAACTCGACGAATCCATCCGGCACGCCCGCAAATACGTCGTTGCCGCCCGCGGCCTCGGTCTCGAATCCAACCTCTACAGCCCTTCGGTCGTCTACAACGACGCCCTCGCTTCGGCCGCACCCAAAGTAGGTTACGCAGTCTCGGACTCGCCATCCGCCATGCCGCAGTTCAGCGACACCGGCGAAGCGCTCGGCCCCTACACCACCGATGGCACGTGGTGGCCCAACGCCACTCTGATGCACGGATGCGTTGTGGCGATCGGCTGGCCCAACGTCGGTTGGCCGGGCAATGAAAATGGCCTGCTGTCGGGCGAATCGGGTGGCCCGCCCGCCGCCTCGGCGATCAACGTCTCTGTTGGCAACACACTCACTGAGGCTCTGGCCGCCCTGGTGGCCAAGCACAACAATCTCCCCGATGAGGCCCGCATCCTTGAGGGATTTTTACTGAGTTCTTTGTCCGATCTGGAACAGCCCGATGGCCGTGCCCGCCTCGATGCACTTCTACAGGCCACCACCTTCGGCTCAATCGATGGCGGCTCCACCACCGAGACCATCAACATTCCCGCAATGCCGGACACGCCGCCGCCACTGCCCAATCCCGTGCAGCCAGGTCCCGGCGTCTTTCCGCAGTCCGTACCAGCCACCAACGCCCAACAATCGGCGTTCACCAGCGGGAAATTCAACGAGAACACCGTCAGGCTCGGCGGCGTGGCCGAGGCGAAGTTCTCCGAACCGATCGAAACCCTTCGCGAAACCACATTTCTTGAAGGAGGCCTGTCTTCGGTTATCAACTCGGTCCACACCCCTCCCGCGCCACAGCAAATCCCCGCCCATACCGAGGAAGTCCGTCGCGCCCTGCCACGGCGCTTCTATCCCAGCGAGCCGGTCTTTCTTCTTGAAGGCGCCAGCCGCACCTTCAAGCATGGCGCCGACACCCGTCTCTCCCAGGACAATACGCTCGTCTGCCGCCTCTCCGGCTTTTATGCCGAAGCCGTCAGCTCCACATTGCCGTCAACGTCCGATGCGCAGGTTCTGATCTTCCGTCCCAGCAGCACCGCCGATCCCATCCTTGAAAACAGCGTCGAAAACGGCAGCGTGCCTCCCGAGTGCGAAGACCTCCTCCGCGAAGTCGTCATTCTCGACCCCTCCGCCGCAGTTAATCTGGCCCAGGCCGCCCTCGCGCCGGTTACGCCCTTCCGTGCGGCCGCCAACGCGAACAAAGCTGCTCCCGTAGCCGCGCCGCCCGTAGCCGCAGCCCCGACGGCCGCCCAGATCAACGCGGTGGCGAAGAACTTCATCGTCGAACAGACGGCATGGTGGGCCACGCGCGATCCCCGCTTCGATCACGGCCCGCTGGTCGCCCAAAGCGGCATAGCCGGCACTCTGCCTTCACCCATTGCCGTCACGCCGCCCGTTCAGCCCTGGAACCCGATCCATCTCGACTGGCAAATCGAGTACATTCCCTCGACCAACGGTGTCGCTGACTGGTCGCTTGGGGAAATCGACTACTCCACCGACCCCAAACTCGCTCCCCCAACTCCCGACCCCACCCAGCCCGGCGCCAACGGGGAGCCGCCAGCCGCTCAACCTCCGGGAAGCTTGATCCTCTCCGGTCGCGCTCATCTCACCGGAGGCGCCGCCGCGACGGCCGCAGCCAGCCTTCGCATCGCCATGGCCCAGGCCCAGTCCGCTGGAGGCGCCGGCAGCCTCCAGCCCAACACCAACCCCGCCTTCCACTCGATCTATGCCCAGGTCGCGCTTAACGCATACGCCACGATGGCGGAAAAGATAAGCGTCCAGATCACCGGCACGAACTCCGACACCATCCCACCCGTCGACCGCAGCGCGCTCCAGGACATCCTCGACACCCTCGACAGCATGGACGTCCTTGCCGGAGCCGCCGACAACTTCACCCGGCAGATGCGTGGCGGCTATCTGCCCGACGGCAACGACAAACCCACCGACAATTCCATCCCCACGCCCTTCGTACCCCTCCGCGCCGGCTTCATTCGCCTGCTCCGCCTCCGCCTCGTCGACGGCTACGGACAATTCCTCGATCTCGCCGGCTCCAGCGACACGGCCATCATCGATTCCACGGAACTCATCGAATCCGAGCCGCTCCAGACCCCGACTCGTCCCGAGCTTCTGGCTCTGCCGCCCCGCTACACATCGCCTGCCCGGCTGTGGTTCCGCTACATGGCCGCCGACGGCTCGGAGAATGAAGCTGATTCCACCACCTCGCCAGTGTGCGGCTTCCTCATGCCCAACCACCTGGACGGCGACCTCGAGTTCTTCGACGGCGCGGGCGCCAATCTGGGCTTCGTCCGTCCCGACTCGCAAGCCGGCGTCATCTGGGAAGACGCGCCCGGTGTACCCTCAACCGTCGGCCAATCCCCCGCGCGCGCCATCCCCAACAAGTACGCCGCCGGCGTGGCTCAGGGACTGGTGCAATGGGGTTTGGCCGACGCCACCAACACTGGCCTCCCCGAAGATGCTCTCAGCGCCGCCCTTCGCATTATCGACTCCACACTCTGGACCGTCGATCCCTTCGGCAGTGCGTCGGACGAGCATCTTTCCCTCCTCGTGGGCCACCCGGTCGTTATCCTCCGTGCCCGCGTCAAGCTTGAAGTGAAGGAGCCCATCGACACCTCCGTCATCAACACCAAACCCGTTTCGCTCCGCCTGGGCGCATTGGCGCACTGGCAGGACGGGCTCCTCGGCTACTTCGTCAACGACGACTATACCCGTCTGTTCTGCGCCGACGCCGCCATCGCCGGATTTGCCCGCGAGGTTGGCCCTGGCCGCGGCTTCCTCCAGCAGGCCAACCTGGTCCCCGACTTCTACCAGACCTTCTCCGACGACATTGGCGACACCGTTACAGAAGGCAACAGCCCGGTCAAGCATCCCTACGTCGATTCATCCGGCCTCATGTCCATCCAGCCCAACCAGGAAGTTGCTTTGACCCTGCTGGTAGAACCGCACTGCGTTGTCCACGCCACTTCCGGCGTCCTTCCTCGCAAGGAAATCGGCATGCGCCGCGAGTGGATCGCCGCCGCGCTGGCCGCCCTCTCACCGACCTTTCGCTTCGGGCCGGTGCTGGTCGATCCCAAAACCCTGCGCATGCCCGTTCCCAACGAGATTCACGGCACATGGAGCTGGGATCATCGCGCCGACATCACCACCTGGGCTGAGGACCCAATCGTGGCTGCGACACAAGACGCTCATCTGCGTCCCGACCCGGCAAGCGGCACCGAGGGCTGGATGCGCATGATGCCGCCGCCACCGCCCGGCAATTCCAAGTCGTGAAATCAGGTCACCGAAACCCAACCCGAGGAGAGAACGCATGGCGGACGACACCACCACAAACAGCATTGCCGACGTGGGCGAGAAAGGATCCCGCTTTCTTCTCAACCATTCCGATCCTGCCGGAACACCTCGTCCCGACGTATGGCGGCAAGCGGTCGCCGACTTCTTTCAGCTCGACCTCGACGCTGAAGTGCTTTGGACGCCGATCGGTCCCGCCCCGATCATCGTGGACGCCGAACAGTCGACCATGGGCAAGGGCCCAGACGCCGGTGAGGTGACCGACATTGTCATCGACCCCACCGGTTCCAGCGATCAGACCATCTACATCTCCTCCGACGATGGCGGCATCTGGAAGACGGCCGATGCCGGTTCCACCTGGGTCCCGCTCACGGATCAGATGTTCTCTCTCTCCATGGGCGCAGTGGCCATGGATCCAGCCAATCCCAAGATCCTCTACGCCGGCAGCGGAAACCTCTTCGATGGCGGCGCCACCTTTACCAAGGCGGCCGGTATCTACCGCAGCGCCGACGCTGGTCTCACCTGGAGCATCGTCGACGGCGGCTACTTTGGCACCATCTTTGCCAATGTCGGCATCAATCGCATCGTCTGTCCCGCCGCCGACTGCCTCCTGGTCGCTACCAACCAGGGCCTCTATCGTTCCCGGGACGGTGGCCGCAACTTCGGCGCCAACCTGCCTGCGTTCGATGACCGAAATCCTGTCGTGGCCGGCAGGATCTGCGCCCTGCTGCTGGATTCCGATACCCCCGCGACAACCGTGTATGCCGGCGTCGCCGGCACCGCCCTCATGTTGTCCACCAATGCGGGAATCACCTTCGACATCGACCTGTTCAAAAATACGGGCGCGCCAGCCGCTGGCTCCTACAACCTCTTCGCACTCGCCCAGTCTGCTTTCGATGGTTCCACAGTCAACAACAACTACCTCTACGCCAGCGTGCAGAACACCCTGCCCACCAATCCCCCCACGCAGGTCTATGTCGGGCTTTTTCGCTCCAACGACGGCGGCAATTTCTGGGTTCCGTTTCCCAATCTTCTGGGTGTTGCCGCGAACAACGACGATCCCCGCACGACCAAGGGTTGGACACCCCAATACTCATTCAGCCAGACTAACTTCGACCTCACCCTCGGGGTCGATCCCCTCAACTCTCAACGCGTCTATGCCGGCTTCCAGCAAGTGTGGCTATCCGTTGACGGCGGCAAGGGCTTCCAATCCCAGCCGGTCACGGCATCCCAAGTGCACTGGGACAACCACGCCATGGTTTTCAGCCCCTCGGCGCATCGCGGAACATCCGCGCTCACGCAGATCTACACCGGCACCGATGGCGGCATTGCCACCAGCCAGAACGGCGGCGGAGCCTGGAACTGCATCAACGGGAATCTCGCCACCAGTCTGTTTCGCGGAATCGATATCGGCAAGGGCGGCAAAGACAAGGGCGATGGAAATGGAATCCCCAACGCGTACACCTACGGGGGATGCCAGGACACCGGCACCTCCGGACACCGTCCCACCGATCTGGCCGGCCAGTGGCACGCCGGCATCAACGGCGACGGATGGTTGGTGGCCGTCGATCCGGCAGACCCCACCATCGTCTACGGCTTCGACGACGAGTTCTTTATGAGATCCAAGGACGCAGGCGCCCACTGGACCAGCACATTTTCCTCGCCGGCCACCTTTGGACAGAATCTTAACAATCCACTACCGAGCACGCAAAGGGCGATCGCGCTGGAACAGACCGGCCTCGACCCCACGGCCCGCACCGTTTATGTGAGCGAGGGAAAGACCCTCTACAAGAGCATCGATTCCGGCACGATCTTCGTGGCCACCCCACTCGCTCCCGGCGGCTACATCACTTGCATTACAACCACGCCATTGGCAGCCGCGACCGTTTGGGCCGGCGCATTCGACGGCTCCGTGCACTGTTCCCTCGACGACGGAAACAGTTGGGATGCCGCCCCGCTCGTCACCACTCCCGGTGGAGCCGGCATCGCGATAGGTCCCGTGAATTCCATTGCAGTCGACCCCATCGATCCGCAGCGAGTGGCCGTGGTCTACGGCGGCGTCTCCGGCATCCACGCGAAATACCGCACCCGTCACGTGTTCCTGTCCCTCGATGGCGGCGCAACCTGGTTCGACGTAAGCGGCGCCGACGGCAGCGGTCCCGTGGGCAACGTTCCGGATCTGCCTGTCTATTCAGTGGTCTTCGACAAGAGCGCGACGCCTCCGGCGATCATCATCGCCAACGATGCTGGTGTTCTGCGCTCTACCAACGCGACCGTCACCGGAACCGGCGACAGCGCTACCGGCTCCGCCACCTGGAAGATCTACGGTGCTGGCTTGCCCATTGTCTTCTGTACTTCGCTGGCCATCGACAACTCCGCTTCGCCCCCCGTGCTGCGGGTGGGCACCTATGGACGCAGTTGCTTCGAGGCGACGCGCCCCGCCAATCCCGGCACTCCCGTCTTCGCTTCCGATTCCAATCTCGCCTTCGGCACGGTCGCCACCGGCCAGTCCGTGACCCTGCCGTTTTACGTCTATAACTGCGGAAATGCGCCTCTCGAGATCTCAGCCGCCAGCGTTGTCGGCGCCGCCCCGTTTACCCTCGGCGCCGTGCCCGCTCTGCCTGTCACCATCGATCCTGCCGGCACGCAGGCTTTTCAGGTCATCTTCGCTCCCACCGCCACCGGCGATGCCTTCGTTCTGCTCGAATTGACCACCAACGACCCCACCCAGGCCACCCGCACCATCCCCGCGAGCGGTACCGGCGTCAACACTGGCCTCGTCCAGCGCCTCGCCACGAACCCCATCGCCACCGTGGGCTTTGGCTCCGTCACTACCGTAGCCAATCGCGCCATTTCCGTTCAGCTATTCAACGTAGGTACGGCCCCGCTGAATATCGCCTCAATTACGCTCACCAACGGCAGCAATGACTTCTCGCTGAATCCCGCGCCCACCTTCCCCATCGCGATCCCTCCGGGCGGTGAATCCGATGCCACCTTCCAGTTCACTCCGTCCGGCAGCGGCGCACTCTCTGCCGAATTCACCATCGCCAGCGACGATCCGCGCTCACCTTTCAAACTCACCGCTACCGGCACCGGCATCCAGCCCTCCGCCGCCTTCTGGACCCAGTTTCTGACGCAGCTCGGTTTGGGCCATCTCTAGCCCAACTCCCGCAATCTGCGAGAAAAGTCCCTTTCTTTCAATGGGGGATGAGCGAAGTTTCCGCTCCACTTTCAAGCCGCTTTTTTGCGGCTGTCGGTCGAGGGTTTCGGATACAACTACATAGGTATTAAGGGTTTAGGAGCCAGCCAGCTATCGGGGGCCGCGCCCTTCCGGTGAACGAAACCGGAAAGTTCCAACCGCAAATTTGCGGTTTTCCGGGGATTAGACCAAATCGGTACCGAAAACTCTGTCCAGCGGCTACGGCGGCTACGACCGGATTGTTTCGCCGGCCTGCTGCAGACACCGTACAAGGGTGGGGATCACTCGTCGGCGCCCTCGGTCGGGAGAATCGCGGCTTCCATAGCAATCCGTTCCTAGCGGATCACCGGTCCGTCTTCTCCGAAATCTGCCAGTGAGCGCCTCATCCCTTAGCTCGACCGCCCGGTGAAGGTTGGCATTTCTGACCATGTTCAACTGAGACGGTGCTGCGCCATGCGTCGAAATTGCGCCACGTGCGCCGGCCTGATGCGGGCTGAACCGGCGTCAGGAGTAACCAGCCTGCCCCCATTGCCGCGCTTGCGGTCGCGTCTTCGAAGGTGCCCAGACGCGTCCACAACCATCATCCTATCGTCCATTCGGGCGCAGTTGCGCCAGAGTCCGAAACCAAAGTTGCCGCCCAAGTGCGCTTGACCTGAGCGCAAGACTGGGTGCCTGGAGCGACATCGATGTCCGAGTTTCCGCTTTCCATTTACGCCAACAATCCTGCGCTCGAGGAGCTTGTGGCCAAAAGGGCCGCCCTGGTTAGTCAGGCGAAGGCAGTCTCTACGCAGGCGGCTTACCAGAAAGACTGGTCCATATTCGAGCGTTTCTCTGCAACCATTGGGATGCCGGCGCTGCCGTCGACGCCCGACTGCGTGGCACTTTTCGTCGCTCAATGCGTCGCCGACTCACTCGCGATCTCGACGATCTCGCGTCGGCTGGCGGCCATCACTGCGCGTCATAAGGCGGCCGGATACGTGGATTCTCCGGCTTCGACCCGGAACTTTATCGTGGCTGAAGTGCTGAAGGGAGCGCGCCGTGTGCGCGGAATCGCTCAGGTTCAAAAGGATCCACTTGCAGCATTGGACCTCCTTCAACTCATCAAGGCATGTCCCGATACGATTCTCGGTATGCGGGACCGTGCCCTTTGTCTGTTCGCGTTTGCCTCAGGGTGTCGAGCATCAGAGTTAGTTCAGATCGGTTGCGAGGACCTGAAATGGTCAGTTGGCGGCGTGGAAGTATTCATACCTCGGTCGAAAAACGATCAGGAGAAACACGGCAGAACGGTCGCTATCCCCTACGGTATTCACGAGAAGACCTGCCCGGTCCGTGCACTGAAAGACTGGCTAATCGCCAGTTCAACCTCGAGCGGTTCGGTCTTCAGAGCGGTCAATAGACACCAAACCGTGTCGCCTCGGCAGCTGTCGCCCGACAGCGTTTCGACGATTTTGCGAACGGCGCTAGCACGCACGGGACGGGGGACGGACGGCATTGCATCGCATTCTTTCCGTGCTGGCTTTGTCACGACCTGTCACCGAAACGGGATTTCCGAGCCCGACATTGCCCGCCAGACTGGCCACCGGAGCGCTGCAACTTTGCGCCGCTACATCCGGGAGCAGGACAGGTTCCAAAACAATCCGGCGGCCGCACTAGGGCTTTGAGGGCGCCCAGCCAGTGACCAAAGTGACCGATTCTGACCGCGGGGAACGGAGCATTTCTCGTGGTCAGCTCGGACATAGTCCGGAAACATGACAGGCGATGGCGCGCGGAAACGCAAACGCTCCCTGCACCGACCGTGTCATGTCGGGCGAGATAGCGCGCCGGAGTCGAACAGCAAGCGCACCGTTAGCCCAGCTTCCGCAGCATTGAGCTCATAAGAAATATTTTGAGTAGATTTCGGTAGC
>OCZT010001563.1_pt1 | contig 23696 bp, 29 predicted proteins | sample 1539031 | NCBI WGS metagenome assembly OCZT01 (sample SAMEA3539308, study PRJEB22396) | soil metagenome | biome: tundra; feature: field; material: soil | place: USA | collected 2010-05 | depth 0.15 m | reverse complement strand
CTGGCTGCCGAAAGAAATGAACGAGGCAAGGGCAATCGCAGCGGAAATCCTCAGCTTGCCGCTAAATCGTCTGCCTCGTCGCTCAGCCCCCCGCAAATGCCACATTTCTAAATGGCTCCTTTTTTTGCCATTGTGCCATGATCGCTCTCGAGAATGTACAATCGCAGGTAAAATTCGCCCTCTACCCTTTAGCCAACCCATTTCAATAGGAAAATGCAAAGATGTTTATCAAGCTCAGAATTCTACTGGCAAGCGTTGCTTCCCTGCTGGCCCTGATCGCGTGTAATTCCAACAACTCCCCGCAGGGTGCCGGGCCAGCCAAGGATGCCGTGGCCGCGACCGTGAACGGAACTCCCATCAGCGAGAGCCTCGTCGGCATGATGCTCAAGCAACGCACCAATCTGGGCCGCCCGGCCGATCCCGAGTCGCGCAAGACATTCATCGACAGTCTGGCAATGCAACTCATCATCAGTCAGGAAGCGGTCAAGAAGGGACTGGACAAGGCGCCTGAAGTAGTAAATCGGATCGAGCTGGGCAGGCAATCCGTCCTGGTCGATGCGTTCGTTCAGGACTACCTCAAGAACAATTCCATCAGCGACGACATGCTGAAGGCCGAGTACGAAAAGATCAAAGCCCAGGCGACCGGCACCGAGTACAAGGCGCGCCACATCCTGGTTGAGAACGAAGCCGAGGCCAAAGACATCATAGCCAGGCTGAAGAAGAACCCGAAAGCATTTGAAGCGTTGGCCAAGGAAAAATCCAAAGACCGCGGCTCCAAAGACAACGGAGGCGATCTGGGTTGGTTCGATCCGCGTGGCATGGTTCCGGAATTCGGTGCGGCGGTTGCCCAGCTGGCTAAAGGAAAATTTACCGAAGAGCCGGTCAAGTCACAATTCGGCTATCACGTAATACTGCTGGAAGATTCTCGCCAGCAGCAGGTTCAGCCGCTGGAACAAATCAAACCTGCGCTGATGCAGCAAATGCAGCAGCAGAATCTGAAAAAGCTTTTCGACGAGATGAAGGCCAAGGCAAAGATCGAGATCGTGCAGGCACCCGCTCCCGTGTCCGCCCCGACGCAGGAAGCCAAGCCGGCGGAACCAACCAAGAAATAGCGCCAGTCGTATCGCGCGCGCTCGACCATGTCGCGTCTGGCCCGATGGTATCGACATCGCCCCTGAAACTCTCTCTGCGATCCGTCTCCTTTGGATCTCAGGAATAGGCCTGTTTTCCCAGGTCATCCAATCGGATCTTCGGAAATGAGGCCGTCCCTCACAGCACCTGGTTCACCAATCGATCCATGCGCGTGCGCGTCAGACGCTTGAGCAGGCGCTGGACGGGGGCAGGATAGGTTTCGATGGTTTCAAGAGACCTGTAGTGATCCAGGCGCTGGGTGTGCGCCAGGATCCTTTCCAACTCGGCCTGGTGCTGGTCCTGCAACTTCCTGTGCGGATCGTGGATGAGCAGACCGTTTTCCAGATCCAGGCGCCAGGCCCGGGGATTCAGGTTGTTCCCCGTGAGGAGTGCGTAGTCCTCGTCCACCAGCAGGCCCTTGAGGTGGAAGGTGTGATGCTCGTGGCGCCACAGATGCACATTGAGCAGCCCTTGGTCGATGGCGCCCTGGTGGGTCTTGCAGAAGCGGCGCAGGTTGCCTTCGTAGAGGTAGGGCAATGCGCCAAGCGTCTTGAAGGGTTCTTCGGGCGGGATGTAGAAGTCGTTGGCGATCTTGTCGCCCAGGACGATGGTGACCTTGCATCCCTCCTTGATCTTCACGCCGATGGCCCTTCGAAGGAGGCTGGGAAGATTGAAATAGGGCGTGAATAAGACTAGATGGTCTTCTGCGTGGCGGATCAGTTTCAGCAGGACGGCGTTGACTTCGTTATCCCTGCCCCCAAGGCCAAGGAGGGGCGTGATGCCCACTTCCCCGTTCCGGATGGTGCCCTCGGCCATGTGGTAGTGGGTCTTCGCAAGGACGCGGCGGAACCGGATGATGGCGGCGCGCAAGGAGGCCGTTCTTGGCGCGGCTTCGGTATCCAGGGCGTGTACCGCCGGACTGGGGCGCATGACGTGGAGCAGCAGCCCGGCCAGGCTATCGGCCAGGTGACGATCCTGAAGCACGTGGTATCGATCCAGCCGGTAGCGCTGGTTCCGATGCAGGTAGACATCGTTGAGGCTGGCGCCGCTGTAGAGGACCGTATCGTCGAGGATGCAGCCCTTCAGGTGCATCACTCCCATCATCTCCCGAGTCTGGACCGGCACGCCGTAAACAGGAACGCCTGGGCCCAGACGGCGGGCCATATCCCGGTATAGGGTCGCGTTGCCTGCGCTCTTGGTCTTGCCGATGAGCCCCCGCTGAGCCCGATGCCAATCCACGAAGACCGCGATCTCAAGCGTTGGTCGCGCCGCCTTGGCGGCATACAGGGCCGAAAGCACCTCCCTGCCCGCGTCATCATCCTGCAGGTAGAGCGTTGCGATCAGGATCCGCTCCCTGGCCTGGGCGATGAGGCCCAGCAGGGTTTCGCGAAACACCACCGGACCCGTCAAGGTCAGGACGCGATCCGCCGCCACCGGAATGCACGGCAGGTCGTCCAGTGCGGGTCCCCGGTCAGCGCGGCCCCTCAGGCGCCGCCAGGCCTTGGTCAGGGCGGAAGTCTTGGGGGGAGGAGATGATGTCTTTTCCACGAGCGGAATTATACCGGCAAGGCCTCGTGGGCTAGGGCAGGGATCGGGCGTGGTCTTTCATCCCGCCAACCGGGAGCCTGCCTGATGGAGCTAGCTTAAAGCCGTATGCATCCCTGCTACATGCGTTCGCAGGCGTATCATGAAAACTTCCCTCAAGGAAATACCAGGATGAATCCGAGCGCACTTCTTGCTGGATGCTTTGTGCTGGCAGCGAGCATGGTCGCGGTCTCGTCTCCTTCGGAGGGGGGAGCAGAAGCAAGACAGGCGCCGTCATGCGGCGAATGGATAGTACATCGCGAGAAATCGGACACGCTTGCATTGGGCAACACGTCCTGGCTACTGGGCTATCTCTCGGGCTTGGCGGTCAGTAGCGGCAAGGATTACCTCTCCGGAACCGACAATGCGTCGATCTACAAGTGGATGGATAACTACTGCCGGACAAATCCGCTCAGGGATGTGAGTAACGGCGGCAATGCGCTGGCGGCTGAGTTGGCGAAGAAGAAGGGAACGCCGAAATGAGCCGGGCTTTTGCATTTCTGGCGGGCTGCCTGCTCTCATTGAATCTCTTCGCCTCTGCCGTAGAGATAAAGGGCTCGCGTTCATGCAGCAAATGGATGGAAGAAAAGCGCCTGGCGAATAGCGCGCGGGAAATGAACAGAATTCCCGTGCTGATCACCAAGAGCTGGTTCCTGGGTTATCTCTCCGGCCGAGCCGACGCGTCGGGCAAGAACTTCCTTAAAGGCACTGACAGCGAATCGATTTTCCTGTGGCTGGACAACTATTGTCACGCAAACCCGGATAAAGACCTCGACCAGGGCGGCATCGATCTGGCCCGCGAGTTGATGCAGCTGAAAGGGATAAAGCCATAATCGCGGCGATCCGTCCTGCGGCCGGCGGAGCGGGCGGGCGCTTACCGCTTGGCCGGCACGACCTTGACCGCGATTTCCTGCAGCTTCTTCGGCTGGATCATGTGCCCGTCGAGCCCGGCTTCCTTGAGCGTGCCGCCGTAGGCGACACTCAGCAACTGGCTGTAATAGACCACCGGCATGTTGAGCTTGGTGCCGTGTTTCTTGTTGATCTCGGACTGGTAGACTTCGACGTTCGCCTGGCACAGCGGGCAGGGCGTGCAGATCACGTCTGCGCCCTGGTCGTAGGCCGCCTCGACGATGTTCTTGATCTGTTTCTGCGCCTTTTCCGGCTCGGAGAAAGCGAGCGAGCCGCCGCAACAGGAGACCTTTTCCTCGTACTTGGTGAGCGCCTCGCCGCCCATGGTCTCGACCAGCTTGTCCAGGTACAGGGGGTTTTCGAACGATTCGCCGGCGATGCCGAACGGGCGGTTGGTCTGGCAGCCGACGTAGCCCGCGACCTTGACGCCGTCGAGCGGCTTCACCACCGGCTTCGCCAGTTCCTCGTAGCCGAGGTCGTCAATCAGCACCTCGACCATGTGGCGGATCTCGGTCTTGCCGCTGTACTGCAGGCCCGCTTCTTTCAGGGCTTCGTTGGTGTCGGCCATCAACTGGCTCGAGGCATCGAGCTTTTCCTTGGTTTCGCGCCCGCCCAGCCAGCAGGCGGCGCAGGTGGCGACGATGTCCTGGCCCGGCAGGTGTTTCTCCGACAGCGCGAAGTTGCGCGCGGAGAGCACGTGGCGCGCGAGTTCGCTCGAGCCGGCGTAGCTGATCGAGGCGCCGCAGCAGTTCCAGTCCGGGATCGGCGTCATCTTGACGTCGAGCTTGTCGCACATCGAGTTGACCGACACCAGGTAGTTGGCGGCCGAGCCGCGCAGGGTGGAGGAGCAGCCGGGATAGAACGCGTATTCTCTCTTTGCCAAGGTGTTGCTCCTATTGATTCGCGTAGCCGCGCCGCCTGGCTTCGATCTCGTCGGCTTTTTTCAGGGCGCGCCGCAGGCCGGCCTTGTCCTTGCAGCCGTGGCTCACGAACAGCTCGAGCGGGTTCAGGCGCTTGGCCTTCATCAGTCCCATGCCGATGTCGCGCAGCGACCAGAACTTCTTGATTCCCGGGATCAGGCCGTCCTTGAAGTACAGGCTGATGGTCATTCTCAGCTCGTTGACGCGGCCGGTCTGGGTGCAGTTGTTCCAGAAGATCAGCGAAAAATCGCGCGTCGGCTGGTTCTTGGGCGCGAGGCCCAGGCGGTGGGCGTAGCTCGCCAGCCCGTGCATGATCTGGGTGATCGGCAGCTGGCGCGGGCAGCGCACCACGCAGTTGTAGCAGGAAGTGCACATCCACATCGATTGCGAACTCAGGACTTCCTCGCGCTTGCCGGCGCGGATCATCATGAAAATTTTCTGCGGCGTATGCTCCCAGTCCGGGCCGAAGGTGCAGGAGCCGGCGCACACGCCGCACTGCATGCACATTTTTACCCACTCGCCTTCATCGACCTTTTCCTCGACTTCCCGGAGGAAGCTGTTGCGGTACTGGTCGAGCATCTGCTGGTTCAGGTCGCCCATGGCTATGCGAATCCTTTCAACGGGCTCATGCCGATCTCGTTGATCTTGGCCGCGTAGTCGTTGATCAGTTGCGGCACGCGCGCGATGTCGGTGATCGCCACCTCGCAGCTGACGACGCGCTCGGCCTCGAGCGAGAGTTGTTTCAGCGTATCGTCGACCTTGCTCATGCGGTAGGCAGCGAGTTCTGAGCCCTTGACGAAGTGGCACTGGTAATCGTCGCCGTGCTTGCAGCCCATCATCATGATGCCGTCGAAGCCGGCGTTCAGCGCGTCGATGATCCAGATGGTGTTGACCGAGCCCAGGCAGCGCACCGGGATCACGCGCACGAACGCGCTGTAGCAGTTCTTCTGCATGCCCGCCATGTCGAGCGCGGGATAGGCGTCGTTCTCGCAGGCAAGCACCAGGATGCGCGGCTTCTCCGAGAACTCGTCGGGCATGTCCACCGCCTTGATCTGCGCGCCGACCGTGTCGCACGAATAGTTCTCGAACGAAATCACCCGCACCGGACAGGCGCCCATGCAGGTGCCGCAGCGCCGGCAGCGGCTTTCGTTGAACACCGGGTAGCTCTTTTCGTCCTCGTCGATGGCGCCGAACGGGCATTCCACGGTGCAGCGCTTGCACTGGGTGCAGCCTTCGAGCTGGACTATGGGAAAGGAGAGGTCGCCCGAGCGCGGGTGCGCGCTGCGGCCGAGTTCGGCGTTTTCCATCGCCTGGATCGCTTTGAGCGTGGCACCGGTGGCGTCCTCCACCGCCTGCGCGATGTCCATCGGGCGGCGCACCGGGCCGGCGGAGTAGATGCCGGTGCGGCGCGTCTCGTAGGGGAAGCAGATGAAGTGCGAGTCGGTGAAGCCGTGCGCCAATTGCGGCATGTCCTTGCCCTGACGGTAGGTCAGGTTGAGGATGGACACCGGTTTTACTTCCATCTTCGCCACTTCTTCGGCGGGAATGTCGATGTTCACCCCGGAGTTCGGCACCTGTCCTGTGGCGAGCACCACCAGGTCGGCGGCGGCGATGGCGGCATCCTCATCGAGAATCAGGTCGCGGAACTTCACCTCGCACACAGCGCCCTTGGCTTCGACCGAGGAAACCTTGCCCTTGGTGAAGGTCACGCCTTTTCTCTGCGCGCTGCGGTAGAAGTCCTCGCCGTTGCCCGGCACGCGCAGGTCGTCGTAGATCACCACCGTGTCCACTGCCGGGTTGGCGTCCTTGAAATACATCGCCTGCTTGATGCTCGCGCCGCAGCAAAAGCCCGAGCAGTAGGCGAGGTGCGTTCCCGACTCGTCGCGCTGGCCGGCACATTGCACGAACACCACGGTCTTCACTTCGCCGCCGTCCGCGGGCCGGCGGATCGGCCCTCCCTTGCGTGCGGCATCCGTCGCCAGCCTTTCCAGGGTTGCCTGGTCGATCACGTTCGGGCTCTTGCCGCCGCCGAGTTCGGGCAGCTTGGCGATGTCGTAGGTGGTAAAACCCGTCGCCTGGATGATGGCGCCGACTTCCTCGGTGAGGGACGGGCCGCTTTCCACGCTGATGTCGACCTTGAACCGGCCCGGCGCGCCGTCGGTCTTGGCGATGACGGCGTTGGTGATGACCTTGATGTTGGCGTCGTCCTCGATCGCCTTGATGAGTTCGGCCATGCCGGTGTCCTGCGGTTCCGCGTACGGTTCGCGAAACGGCATGCGCCGGTACAACTCGGCCGTCCAGCCGCCGAGCTTGCCCGATTTTTCCACCAGCACCACCTGGTAGCCGGTCTTGGAGGCTTCCAGCGCGGCGGTGAGGCCGGAGATGCCGCCGCCCACCACCAGCAGGCGCTTGGAATGGCCGGTGTCCGGATTGCCCGCCGGCAGCTTCATCTTCTTCAGTTCACCGCAGCCCATGCGCACGTAATCGTCGGCCATCTCCTGCGTGGTTTCGCGCGCGTCCTGGGTATCGGGCCGGGCCCAGATCACGCCTTCGCGGATGTTGGCGCGCGCCAGCGCCACGCTCGGAAAATGAAAGGCTTCGGTCTTGGCGCGGCGCGAACAGGCGGCGATCACCACATGGGTGACGCCTTCCTTCTCGATGTCGTCCGTGATTGTTTGCACGCCGGCGGCGCTGCACAGGAAATCGTGCTCGCGCACCAGGTGCATCTTGCCTTCTTTGGTCGCGATCTTCGCCATCTGCGCGGTGTCGACGCGCTCGCCGATGCCGCAGCCCTTGCAGACGTAGGCGGCTGTTTTCATGTCGGCCATGTGTGCTATGCCTCTGCTCTAGCTACTTTGTTGATCACTTGTATCGCGCGCAGCGCCGCGGCGGTGGAGCTTTGCACCGCGCGGTTGACGTCGAGCGCGTTGGTGGCGCAGCCGGCGCCGAAGAAACCGGATTCCGCCGCCGACGATTCGATGAAGCCGCTCGAATCGGCGATGATTTCCGCCGGGATGTCGACGCCGGCGACGCTCGGCTGCATGCCGATCGCGAGCACCGCCAGATCGTGCGTGTTGGCGTAGCGATGATAGCCCTCGGTGTCCACGCCGTGCAGGATCACGTCGCCCGACTTGTCCTGGGTGACTTTCGCCACCTTGGACTTGAGGAAGTTTACCGTCGGATCCTTCCGCACTTTCTGGTAGAAGTCCTCGAACCGGTCGATGGCGCGGATGTCGATGTAGTAGACGGTGGATTTCGCCTCGGTGCCCCAGGCCTCTTTCACGTACTGGGTTTGTTTCAGCGAGGCCATGCAGCAGATGCGCGAGCAATGCCGCAGATGGTTCTCGTCGCGCGAACCGGCGCACTGGATGAAGGCGATGTTCTTCGCCTCCTTGCCGTCTGAGGGGCGGAGGATCTTGCCGCCGGTCGGGCCATGCGGATCGGCGAGGCGCTCGAACTCGAGCGACGTGATCACGTTGGCGAAACGGTCGTAGCCGTAGGGCTGGATTTTCGCCGCGTCGTAGGGCTGCCAGCCGGTGGCCCAGACCACGGCGCCGGCCTTGACTTCGATGGTCTCCTCCCGCATCTCGAGATCGATGGCGCCGTATTTGCAGGACGCCTTGGCTTTATCGGCTTCAGCGGTGCCGATGACCGAGGCGTCGAGCACGTAGCGCTGCGGATAGGCCATGGCGTGCGGCAGGTAGGCAGCCTTCATCTTGTTCATGCCGTAGTTGTACGGGTTCGGCACCTCGGCGCCGACCGCCTCGGCGCAGGCGCCGCAGGCGGTGCAGTTCTCGTTGACGTAGCGCGGGGCGATTTTCACCGTCGCGCTGTAGTCGCCGCGCTTGCCGGAAATGGCGCTGACCTCCGCCAGCGTGAGCACGCGGATGTTGCGGTTGGATTTAATGCGGCTCAGGTTGATTTCGAGGCCGCAAGTCGGGTGGCAGAGCTTGGGGAAATAACGGTACAGGAGGGCGGTGCGCCCGCCCAGCGTGGGCGATTTCTCCACCAGCAGCACTTGCTTGCCGCATTCGGCTGCTTCGATCGCGGCGGTCATGCCGCTGATGCCGCCGCCCACCACCAGGATGGTCTGATTGGTTGCCACCACTTCGGTCATGCGCTTACCTCCGGCTTGTTTCTGTACTTAATCCTCCGACGCAGACGAATATTAGCCGAGCCGCGTGCGACTATCTACAGAGCGCGCTCTCCTCGAGCCCTGAATGTTCTGATAGGCGGATAGACCTTGTAAATCCGTGCTGCTGTCGGGGTTTTATACGTGGCGACCTAAATCGCGCCCCCGCTGTTGCAGCGTTGCGATATTGCGCGGACGAGAAACCGTCCGCGCGGATCACCGATCGGGCACGGATGAAAAGCACATCCGCGCCCAATCGGCGATCTCGAATAAAACCCCGGCGCTGTCCTTGTTTTTATCCATAACCGTGTTTTCTGTACGGATGCGCTTTTCATCCGTACAGAAAACACGGTTGGCGCGCGCAGCGCGCAAGCAAGCGAAACGCGTCCCCGACCTCGGCGTCCTTCGTCGTTAGCCGAACTTGCTTTTTACCAGTAGCGAGCCGTCGAATTTCGTGCCTTGGGCGAAGCCGAAAATGCGCTCCAGTTCGAGTTCCCGGATGAGCGCATCCACGGCCGCTTGCCCGTGTTCACGCTGCACTTCGGCCAGAATGAGCTTGGCGCCGTTGGCATTGTAGAAACCGCCGAAGTCGGCCTGCACCGCGAGCAGTTTTTTCGCTTTTTCCAGAGTCATGAGCAGCGCATATCCGTAATCCTGTCATTCCGAGGGCGCAGCCCGAGGAATCTGCTTCTGTTCGCAACCAAAAAGCAGATCCCTCGCTCTGCTCGGGATGACAATGGGAGAGTGTGTCACGGCTGCTTGATCTGGCCGCCGGTCATGCCGGTCTGCACGCCCAGGCGCTGTTTCTCATGGTCGGCCTGCAATTTGAGCAGCAGGCTGACGCACTCGGCCAGTTCGTCGAACTCGGCGCGCCCGGTGCCGTATTGTTCTTCATCGGAATAGAAGAACTGGCAGCGATAGCGGTCCTCGCCGGTCTTGAAAATGAGGAAATGGCAGCCGCGCTCGCTCCAGAAAACGGTCGGGCAGGCGGTGAGCACGGGCGCCTCCGGGTCGAGTTTCAGATCGCTGTCGGCAAGCTCGGTCTGCACGAAGTGGCCATAGCGTTCCTTCAGCGCCGATTCGATCACCCAGCGCTCGGCGGAGTTGAAATCGGGGATCGGTTGGGTCGTGTCCGGCATACGCATGTGTGGATGAATAGTCTCAGTAAGCAGCAGCTTAACATTGTCCGTATGCGCGCGGCCACGGCTACCGACGCCGGCTGAGAAATTGTAATACTGTTGGGCCGAACAGTCGCTGTTATGATTTGCATATTCTTTTCGCTGGGGGTAGTCTTTGCCGAAAATCGGTAGCACGCGACGAAGGTCATCCGAAGCGGGCAGCGAGCGGGCCCGCGACTAATATGCATAGAAGGGCGCCAAAGCCCCGCCGCCGTTTGCCGCGTCCAAGCCGATACGTCGTTCGCATTTGTCTGGAGGAGGTACTGTGGCTGCCGAAAAGATCTGCGTGGTGGTGGTTTCGGGAACGCGTGAACGCCTGCAAATGGCAGCGATGGTAGCGTCAGTCGCCGCCGTCAGCGGCATCGAAGTCACGATATTCCTTTCCATGAACGCGGTGCCTTACTTCATCAAAGGCGCCTCGACCGACGCGCCCAGCGAGGGCAGCTTCGGCGATCTCGTGGTGAAGAAGAAGGCGCCGGATTTCAAGACCCTGTTCAGGCAGGCCGTAGAGCTGGGCGATGCGAAGATCCTGCCGTGCTCCATGGCGCTGGACATTGCCGGCATCGAGACCGATACCCTGGAGCCGTACCTGGGGGAGCCGACCGGGCTCGCGAGCTTCCTTGATGCGGCCCGCGATGCGCAGGTTTGGACCTTTTGAGACGAACCGAGGAGGCGCGACCATGGCGGAGAAGAAAATCATCGATGGCCGAGGCAGCTTCTGCCCCGGCCCCCTGATGGAGCTGATCTCCGTCCTGAAAATGTCACAGATCGGCGACGAACTCGAGGTGTTGTCCAACGACAAGGGCTCGGCGAAAGACATCCCCGAGTGGGTGCGCAAGGTGGGCCACGAGTACGTGTCGACGCGCGAAGAGGCGGGCGTCTGGCATATAACGGTGAGAAAAGCCAAGTAGAGGCGGTCTGAACACCTTTTGTAAATTTCCCAGGTTAGGGAAAGCTCTGATTGCGTCACCGACTCGATCAGAGCTTCAATATCCATAGGATATGTTGTGTTCGATGTCAACGTGAGGAGGGGAGTATGAAAATACTGATTATTGGCGGCGGCATGGGCGGCACCATCCTGGCGAACAACCTGGCGCGACGACTGACCCAGGAATTGCGAGCGGGGAAAGCCCGCATAACGATGCTGTCCGCGTCGGATCGGCATTTGTATCAACCCGGCCTGCTATACCTCGCTCTCGGCCGCACGACGCCCGATGCGCTGTATCGTGACCAGGCCAGCCTGCTCGAGCCGGGGATCGAGTTCCACGTCGACCCGGCCGAGGAGTTCCAGCTCGACAACAATCGCGTCAAGGCAAAGAGCGGCAAGACCTATGACTATGACGTGCTGGTGATCGCCACCGGCTCGCGCATGGTCGCCGAGGAGGTGAAAGGCTTGGCGGAGAACGCGGAATTTTTCTACACCGAAGAGACGGCGCTGAAGATGATGCGCCGGCTGCAGGAATTCAAGGGGGGCAAAGTGGTCGTCACCGTCGGCGTGCCGCACAAGTGCCCGATGGCCCCGCTGGAGATCACCTTCATGCTGCACGACTACTTCAAGGAGCGCGGCCTGGGCGACAAGGTGAAGCTGCATTACACCTACCCGATAGGCCGTGTTCACAGCCTGGAAAACGTCGCCAAATGGGCGGCCCCCGAGTTCGGCCGACTCGGCATAACCTCCGAGACCTTTTTCAACATCAAGGAAGTCGACGGCGAGAAACGCATCCTGCGCAGCGAAGAGGGTTCGGAGGTCAATTACGACCTGCTGATCGCGATTCCCGCGCACCGGGGGATGGAGGTCATCGAGAAGAACGGGCTCGGCCAGAACGGCTGGATTCCGACCAACAAGACCAAGCTCAACATGGAGGGGCGCACGAACGTGTTCGTGATCGGCGACACCACCAACATTCCGATCAGCAAGGCCGGCTCCACCGCGCACTTCGAAGCCGAAACGCTGGGTGAGAATATTGCGGCGATGATCAAGATGGGCATGACCGGGCCGGTGCGCGAATACGACGGCAAAGTTTTCTGCTTCATCGAAGCCGGCCTCGACCGCGCGACCTACGCCATGTTCAACTACCAGAATCCGCCCGACCCCAAGGCGCCGACCCGCGCCATGCACTGGTTCAAGATGGCCTACAACAAACTCTACTGGGCGTCGGCGCGTGGACTACTGTAACCGGGAGGGAACATGAACCCAGAAACGAAGGACATGCCCGGCACGCTGGAGGAAATCGAGGGCGTCGCGACGGCGGCACGCGACGCGATGACCGAAGATATCATCGGACGCGTTGCCGGCACTGCGGCCGAGGCGCTGGATCTCGTCGACCAGGTGAATCGCAGCGGCTTGGCGCGCGCGATCCCGCTGCTCGCGCAGATGGTCGACAACGGCGACCTGCAGCGCGTGGTGAACCTGGCGCGCATCTACGGCTCGGCGGAGGATGCGCTGACCGAGGAAATGGTGGGGCGCATTGCCGACGCGGCCGGCGGCGGCTTGAGCCTGCTCGATCAGGTCCACCGCTCGGGCCTGGAAAAAGCCCTGCCGACGCTGACGCGGCTGGTGGCGGACGGCGACATCGAGCGGCTGGCGGAGCTCGCGCGGGTCTACGGCGCGGCGCAGGACGCGATGAGCGAGGAGATCGTGGGCCGATTGGCCGAAGCCGCGAGCGAAGGGCTGTCGCTGCTCGACCGGCTCAACCGCGGCGGGGCGGGCCGGCTGGTCGAAATGCTGGCGAAGCTGGAGGCAAGCGGGGCGCTGGAGCGCGTCGCTGCCCTTCTGCCGACATTTGTCGACCGGCTGGACATGGTGGGCGGGCTGCTGGAGAGCATGGAAACGGCCGCAAAGCAGGCCGAGGCCGAACGCACCGAGGGCGGTCTGGTTTCCATGTATCGGATGCTTACCGATGCCCGCACCCAGGAGACGCTGCGCTTCATGCTCGCTCTTGGGCAGCACATGCACGAGCGCTACGCGCGCAGGCCTTGAGAAGCGCGGCGAACGAACTGGCCGTCACCACGGCGGCCAGTTCGACTGCGCAGGATTTCAGCGCCGCTGGGAGCAACACTAGACGCAAGCGCTTAGCCTGCCGCGGGCGGCGCGGCTCGAAGTCGCGTAACGCGACACACCATAGCGATGATGCCTTTATCCAGATATTTCCCACTCGTCTTGCCACTGGCGCGGCCAGTGCCGCAGCCGGAGCCGGGAAGCGGGATTTCGGAGCGCAAGGAACCTAGGGGGAAGCCATGGACAAGGTGAGAAAAGTTCTGGTGGTGGACGATGAGGAGATAGTGAGATTGAGCCACATGAGAACGTTAGCCGGCCAAAGCTGCAATGTGGAGGCGGCGCGCGGGGCGGAGGAAGCGCTGGAGAAAATGCAAAGGGAGCCGGCGGATGTGGTTCTAATGGATTTGCGCATGCCGGGAATGGACGGGCTGGCGGCCCTGAAAACGATCAAGGAGAGATGGCCGGAGACGGAAGTGGTGATCATCACGGGGTATCCATCGGTCTATACGGCGAGGGAGGCCGTCAGGCTGGGGGCCTTTGATTATCTGGTCAAGCCGGTGGGCCCGGACGAAGTACTCGCCGTGGCGAATGAGGCGATGGCGCAAAGATTGGTGCCGCTCCAAGGGGAAAAAGGAGGGCAAAACAAAGATTCCCAAAAGGGATGGGCGAAATATTTGAATTGACTGGGATGAAGAATATACGCCAACTCGTTGTTTGATGATTTATTGGTTGGCCCACCTGGACTCGAACCAGGGACCAAAGGAGTTATGAGTCCGTTTTCGCCCGGCACCTTACCAATAGGCGAGCAAGCGGCGCTTCTCTACTTTCGCTTCGAACCGCTTCAGCGGCAGGGTGCCCTTCTTCACGCACGCGCCGGTGGCGAGGTCGAATGCCCACTTGTGCTTGGGGCAGGTCAACTCGAGGCCCTCCAGCGCCAAATGCGGGATGTTGGTGACCTGATGCGGGCAACGGCTGTCGTAGACGCGATAGGCGTCGCCGTCGCGGTAGACGAACAGCCCGCGGCCGTCGCAGTCCAGCCGCGCCGCTTCGCCATCGCCGACTTGCGCCGCCGCCGCGACGTCGTGCCAGCGCGCCGCGGCGCCGATGTTCTCCGGGCGGAACTCGGGCAGGTCCAGCGCGAGGATGACGTCCACCGCCCAGACGATTTTCGCCAGCCCCAGCGCCGGGAACGCCATCAGCAGCGCATCGAGCACTTCCATCGGGCTCGCCCCCTCGCGCAGCGCCCGCAGCAGGTACTGGCGCAGGCCGGTTTCGGTCTGCGCGTAGACTTTGGTGATGACCGAGATCAGCGCCCGCGTCTTGGGATCGAGGTGCTTGCCGGTTTCCTTGAGGAACTTGAAGTAGTGCGGAATCGCATCGGACCGCACCTTGAGCAGGTAATCCAGAGCATCGCTCATTGCATTCCGCCTATCGAGGATTGGGTAACTCGCATTCTACCTTCGGCCGCAGCGCCGGGAGCGCGCGCCCGGCATGATGTCAGTCGGCGCGCGTTTGCGCCTCCGCGCGCCGGCTCATTCGCCGAGGCTGCGTTCGCGCCGGGGCGGCGGCTCCTCGCCCGCCGGCGCGAACAGGCCTTCGAGCGTGCGCTCCAGCGCCTTCACCGCCTCGGGTGCTTCGATCTCCATGATCTGATCGATCACCCAGGCATGGTCCTTCTCCGGGACGATCTCGAGCAGCCGGCTGCCGAAAAAGCGGCGGAAGCCGAAGTCGGGTCCTTCTTTTTCGTCATAGGCGAAATCGGCGTAATCGGCGCCGCGCAGGTTGGCGAGGGCTATGAAATGGCGGCGGCAGCGCCCGGGCTCGGGCTCGGCGATCAGCATGTCGCGGTTGTCCTCGACCACCTCGGCCAGCTTCAACGCGAGCGCGGTCGTGAACTCGGTGCGCTTGTCGGCCGCTAGCGCACGATAGGCGACACGGTCGGCCGCGTGCAGCATGAACGCGAGGTACTCGCACACGAAATCGAAGTACTGCCGGCCGATGTCGATGTCGAACTGCGCCTCGCGCATGCGGCGGATGGCGTCCTGCGACAGCTTCCAGCCGAGCATGGCGATGACGCTTGCCAGCTCGGGTGCGGTGCGTTCGCGCCCCCCTCTATGGAAGCGGCTGCGGATGCGGATGGCCAAGAGGAGTGCCGTTCTAACAGGCCCTATGTCTTGCGGATGAAAAACTCGTAGGTCCCCGGCGCCACTTCTTGCTTGGCGAGGAGTTCGAGCCCGATTGATCTCACCCACGAATTGACGTCGTCGGGCGAGCCCGGACAGTTGCTCACCAGAAGCAGGACTTCACCCGCCTTCATGCCGTCGAGCAGCCTCTTCGCCTCGATGATCGGACCGGGACAGCTGACGCCGCGGATATCCAGTGTCACATTCGCCGTCGGTCGTACTGCCCCGCTCGCGCCGCGCCGGATGGTGTATGCCACCCTGAGGCCGCCGAGCTTGTCGGTGGCGATCACCTCGTTGCCGGTATGGCGGCTCCAGGCGAACAGGTCGTCTGGCGTGCCCGGACAGTCCGAAATCAGCTGCATGACCTGCCCCGGCCGCAGATCGTCGATCACGTGCTTGGCGCCAAGCAGCGGCGCCGGGCAATTCAGCCCACACAGATCCAGCGTGACCAGGGGCTTGTCAGAATTCTTTTCCGTGCTCATGGCAATTCCTCTCGCTTGTGCGAACATTCCGGCGTTAAACCGCGCGCCCATCACGAACCCACGGCGCCGGCCGATTTGTGCGGGACGAAAATTCCGCAGCCGAGCTTGCGCCCCGCACCCAGGCCTGCTGCCTGCATCCTGAGCGAATGCTCGGGCGAGAGTTCGTGCAGCATCAGGCTGAAGCCGACGATCTCCGCGCCCTGCGTTTGCGCATGGCGCATCCCCTCATGCTCCCCTAAATCAGAGGCCATTTCGGAAATACTGAAATGGCCTCTTAGCTTTTTTCCTGCGTCTGCGACCAGGCGAGCAGCGCCCGGCCCCAGCGTTCGGCCGTGCCCGGATCGATCTCGAAAATGGTGAAGCGAGCGCCGCGTTCGCGGATACGCAGCCGCAGCAGCGGCATCCCGCCGGACTCGTAATCCACCTGGACCAGCTCGACCTCCTGGCCTCCGAACGGGCAGGTGAACTTGTCCAGACTCCGGGTCGTGTCCATGCCGCGCGCTCCGCTCGTTACCGGCAGGTACTATGGCACCCGGCGCGAGACCCGCAAATCACCGCGTTGGAGGAGTGCTGACTACTCCCTTCGGGTAGGTGCGGCATTACCCCTTTGGGCGGGCCCGCCCCCCTGCCCGAGTAATGGCCGACGCCGGCGGCGCACCTTAACATCGTAGCGAAAATAAGATGCTCTCACCCTGAACGGAGGAAGACAGATGGCGAAAAAGCCGCATGACACGCCGATGTTGGACGCGCTCGAAACCGGTCCATGGCCGAGTTTCGTCACCGGCCTCAAGCGTCTGGCTAAAGACAAAGACTCCGTAGCCGACCTCCTTGGCCACCTGGAGCATTCCTACGAAACCAGGAAGGGCTACTGGAAAGGCGGCACGCTCGGCGTCTACGGTTACGGCGGCGGCGTCATCCCGCGCTTTACCGAGATCAAGGACGAGAACGGGAAGCCGGTGTACCCCGGCGCGGCCGAATTCCATACGCTGCGTGTCATGCCGCCTGCGGGCATGCATTACACCACCGAGATCCTGCGCAAGCTGTGCGACATCTGGGAACGGCACGGTTCCGGCCTGATCGCCTTACACGGCCAGTCGGGCGACATCATGTTTCAGGGCGCGACCAGCGAGAACGTACAGAAGGCCTTCGACGAGATCAACGAGGCTGGTTTTGACATGGGCGGGGCCGGGCCCGCGTTGCGCACCTCCATGTCCTGCGTCGGTGCGGCGCGCTGCGAACAGTCCTGCTACGACGAGGGCAAGGCGCACCGGATGGTGATCAACAATTTCCTCGACGAGATGCACCGCCCGGCGCTGCCGTACAAGTTCAAGTTCAAGTTCTCGGGCTGCCCGAACGACTGCATGAACTCGATCCAGCGCTCGGACCTGGCGGTCATCGGCACCTGGCGCGACAACATACGCACCGACGAGGCCCTGGCGAAGAAGTGGTACGCCAAGCACGGCATGAACGAACTGGTGAACAATGTCGTCGCACGCTGCCCGACCAAGGCGATCCAGTTGAAAGAAAGCAAGGACGTGCGCAAGGGCGAGGCCATCTCCGCGGTCGCGCTGAACGACACGCACGCCCTGGAGATCGACAACCGCGACTGCGTGCGCTGCATGCACTGCATCAATGTGATGACCGGTGCCCTGGCCCCGGGCAAGGACAAGGGCGCCACCATCCTCTGCGGCGGCAAGCGCACGCTGAAAATCGGCGATCAGATGGGCACCGTGGTGGTGCCGTTCCAGCGGCTGCAGAGCGAGGAAGACTATGAGCAGATTGTCGAGCTGGGGCAAAAGATCATCGACTTCTTCGCCGAGAACGCACTCGAGCACGAGCGCACCGGCGAGATGATCGAGCGCATCGGCCTGGTCAACTTCCTCGAAGGCATCGGCCTCGACGTGGACGCCAACATGGTGGCGGCGCCGCGCGCCAACCCCTACGTCCGCATGGACGGCTGGGACGAGGAAGTGGCCAAGATCAAGGCCAAGAAGGCAGCCGCCTGAGTCGGCCCCCTACAGCACGCCTGGAGACAAGCAATGGCTCAACCACAGCAGCAGATGCGCAAGCCCAAGGAAACCGGGGTTCCGGACAACAAGCAATACATGCACCCGACCCTGCTCGCGAATTACGGCAACTGGAAATACCATGACCGGCCACGCCCCGGCGTGCTGCACCACGTGTCGCACTCGGGAGACGAAGTGTGGACGGTGCGCGCCGGCACCCAGCGCCAGATGGACGTGCACAGCATCAGGAAGCTGTGCGACATCGGCGATCAGTTCGCAGACGGCCATGTCCGTTTTACGATCCGCTCCAACATCGAGTACATGGTTGCCGACCAGAAAAAAGTCGCGCCCTTGATCGAAGCGCTGGAGAAGAACGGCTTTCCGGTGGGCGGCACCGGCAACTCGGTGTCGATGATGGCTCACACGCAGGGCTGGCTGCACTGCGATATCCCCGGCACCGACGCCTCGGGCGTGGTGAAGGCGCTGATGGACGAGCTGTACTACGAGTTCAGGCACGAGGAGATGCCCAACCGGGTGCACATGTCCACTTCCTGCTGCGAGATCAACTGCGGCGGGCAGGCCGACATAGCCATCATCGTGCAGTACACCAAACCGCCCAAGATCAACCATGATCTCGTCGCGAACGTGTGCGAGCGGCCGGCGGTGGTGGCGCGCTGCCCGGTGGCGGCCATCCGGCCGGCGCTCGTGAACGGCAAGCCCTCGCTCGAAATCGACGAGAAGAAATGCATGTGCTGCGGCGCCTGCTACCCGCCGTGCCCGCCGATGCAGATCAACGATCCCGAGCACACCAAGCTCGCGATCTGGGTGGGCGGCAAAAACTCGAATGCCCGCGCCAAGCCGACTTTCATGAAAATGGTCGCTGCGGGACTGCCCAACAACCCGCCGCGCTGGGTCGAGGTGGCCGCGGTGGTGAAGAAGATCCTGCATGTCTACAAGGAGGACGCGCGGCCGTGGGAGCGTCTGTCCGACTGGGTCGAGCGCATCGGCTGGCCGCGCTTTTTCGAGAAGACCGGACTGACCTTCACCAAGTACCTGATCGACGATTGGCGCGGCAGCCGCGCCAATCTCAACGCGTCGACACACATCCGGTTCTAGGCATGAATTTCGGCATCCTGGTCAACGAAGGCCCGTACACGCACGAGGCGTCCGACAGCGCCTACCAATTTTGCAGGGCGGCGCTGGCGGCCGGGCACCAGATTCACCGCGTGTTTTTCTATCACGACGGCGTGAACAACGCGACCCGGCTCACCGAGCCACCGCAGGACGATCGCAACATCGTCAACCGCTGGTCGAAGCTCGCGGCGGAACACAAGATCGACCTGGTGGTATGTGTGGCGGCGGCGCTGCGGCGCGGCATCAAGGACGAGAACCTGGCGACGGGCTTTCGCATTTCCGGCCTGGGCCAGCTGATCGAATCCAGCATCCAGGCCGACCGGATGGTGACCTTCGGCGACTGATCGACCTGGGAGGCGAACCGCAATGAGCGAGGGAACGGTAAAAAAGATCATGTACGTGAACCGCAAGGCGCCGTACGGAACGATCTACGCGCTGGAGTCGCTCGAGGTGGTGCTGATCGCGGCCGCTTTCGACCAGGACGTGAGCATGGTGTTCATGGACGACGGCGTGTACCAACTGAAGAAAGGTCACCAGACCAAGGGCATCGAGATGAAAAATTTCCAGCCCACCTACCGCGCGCTCGACGACTACGACGTCAACAAGCTGTACGTGGAAAAGGAGGCGCTGGAAGCGCGCGGGCTGAGCGCAGAGGACATGTGCGTGCCGGTGGAGGTGCTCACCGCGGCCGAGATCGGCAAACTGATGGAAGAGCAGGACGTGATGTTCAGCTTCTAAAAAGATCAAGGGCAAAACATGCTGCATATCGTCAACAAGTCGCCGCTGGAGCGCAGCACTCTCGATAGCTGCCTCGCGGCCGCGCAGCCGGGTGCCGCGGTGCTGCTGATCGAGGACGGCGTGTATGCCGCGACCCGCGGCAACGCCGCAGAGGCGAAGCTGTGCGCGGCGCTGGCAAATCTCGAAATCTACGTCCTCGCTCCCGATCTGGAGGCGCGCGGCATGGCGCAGGCGCTCACCGCGGGCGTGAAGCTCGTCGATTACGCCGGATTTGTCGAACTGGTGGCGCAGCACAAGAACTGCCAATCCTGGCTTTAGTTAGGACCCGTCGCAAAATGAAACCCATCACCAGTGTCATCCTGAGTCCCCCTACGGGGATAAACTTCGCGAAGGATCTGCTTTTGAATCAATCGAAAAGCAGATTCTTCGGGCTGCGCCCTCAGAATGACATCTTATTTTGAAACGGACACCAAGGAGCGCATATGGCTATCGAAGTAAACGGCAAAACGTACGAAACCGACGAGGAAGGCTATCTGGTCAACCTCGCCGAATGGAACGAAGACATCGCCAAGATCCTCGCCGAGCAGGAGAAGATTGACATGACGCCCAACCACTGGGAAGTCGTCAATTTTCTGCGCGAGTATTACAACGAGTTTCAGATCGCCCCGGCAGTGCGCGTGCTCACCAAGTCGATCGGCAAGAAGCTCGGGCCGGAAAAAGGGAACAGCCAGTACTTGTACGAGCTGTTTCCCTACGGCCCGGCGAAGCAGGCGTGCAAAATCGCCGGCCTGCCTAAGCCGACGGGGTGCATCTGAGGTTTCATCGCCAAGGACGCCAGGGAGAATCGGGTTGCTTTTCCTCTGCCCAATATCGTCTCGCGTTGAGATGAGTGTTTGATGAACGCGGCGACAGTGGTTTTTGCGCTGCTGTTCTACGCCGCCACGCTGCTCGGCGTGGCCGGGCTTGCATGGCGCATCCGGGACTACGCCCGGACGCCGGCGCCGCTCAAAATCCCGACCACGCCGGCGCCGACGACTACGGGCGGCGTGGTGCTGCGCATGCTGCGCGAGGTGGCGCTGTTCGAGAGCCTGTTCAAGGCCAATCTTTGGATCTGGCTGTTCGGCTGGATGTTCCATGTCGCGCTCGCGCTGGTGCTGGCGCGCCATCTGCGCTATTTCACCGAGCCGGTGTGGTTCTGGGTGGTCTGGATCCAGCCGTTCGGCATCTACGGCGGGCTGGCCATGGCGGCCGGGCTCGCCGGCCTGTGGGCGCGGCGTTTTCTCGTGCCCCGCATCCGCTACATTTCCACACCCTCGGACCACTTGATGCTGGCGCTGCTCCTCGGCATAGTCTTCTCGGGCCTGTCGATGAAGTTTATGAGCCACACCGACATCGTTGCAGTGAAGGCCTTCGCCCTCGGCCTGATGTTGTTCGACTGGCAGCCACTACCCACGCACCCGGGCCTGTTGGTGCACCTGTTTCTGGTCATCCTGCTGATCGCGATCTTTCCCTACTCGAAGCTGCTGCATGCGCCAGGCGTGTTTTTCAGCCCGGGCCGGAACCAGGCCGACAACCCGCGCGAGCAGCGCCACCTCGCTGCCTGGGCGGCCAAGCTGGAAAAAGCGAAGGTCTGACATGGCCACCATCCAGGTTACCGCGCCGCCACTGAAACCCTACCCGGTCATCCCGATCCTCGAGGTCGGGGCGATGGCGAAGAGCAAGCCTTTTGTCGCCAACGCCCAGATGCAGCAGGCGCTCGGTTTCCCCGGCGAACTGGTCGAGGGCTGGCAGGACAAGGCGATTGCCAAGCTGGGCGAACTGCTCGGAAAATACCGCTCGCTCAAAGTCTATCTGGACGCCTGCGTGCACTGCGGCGCCTGCACCGACAAGTGCCACTACTTCCTCGGCACAGGCGACCCGAAGAACATGCCGGTCGCGCGCCAGGACCTGCTGCGCAAGGTCTACCGCCGCTATTTCACCTGGTCGGGGAAATGGTTTCCTAAGCTGGTCGGCGCCGAAGACCTCACCAAAGAGGTGCTCGACGACTGGTACTCCTACTTCAATCAGTGCTCGGAATGCCGCCGCTGCTCGGTGTTCTGTCCCTACGGCATCGACACCGCCGAGATCACCATGGCCGCGCGGGAGATCATGGACTCGATCGGCCTGGGGCCGAAATACACCAACGAGATCATCGGCAAGGTGCACCGCATCGGCAACAATCTGGGGCTGCCCGGACCGGCGCTTCAGGACACGCTATCCAGCATGGAGGAAGATCTGAAGGAAGAAACGGGCCTGGACATACGCCTTCCGCTCAACGAGAAAGGCGCCGAAGTGCTGCTGATCACGCCCTCGGCCGATTTTTTCGCCGAGCCGCACGTCTACAGCCTGATGGGCTACGCCAAAGTGTTCCACGCGGCGGGCATTCCCTGGACGCTCTCCACCCACGCCTCGGAGGCGGGCAACTTCGGCCTGTTCATCGGCAACTACGGCCAGATGCAGAAAATCGCCATGCGCGTACGCGAGGCCGCCTTGGACCTGGGCGTGAAGCGGCTCGTCGTGGGCGAGTGCGGCCACGCCTGGCGCGTCGCCTACAGCTTCTGGAACACGCTGATCGGCCCGTTCGATTTTCTCGACCCTGCCTATCCGGTGCCGCAGCATATCTGCGAACTCACCTACGACCTGATCCAGCGCGGCGCGCTCACGTTCGACAAAAGCGCAAACGACCGCTACGTGGTCACCTTCCACGACTCGTGCAACGTCGCGCGCGCCTCGCGCATGGGCGGCATACCGGGCGGCCAGTTCGAGATCCCGCGCGCCATCGTCCGCGCCGTCGCCAACAAGTTCGTCGAAATGGACCCGGACTCAATCCGCGAGAAGACCTTCTGTTGCGGCGGCGGCGGCGGCCTGCTCTCCGACGAGTTGCTCGATCTGCGCGTGAAGGGCGCGCTGCCGCGCATGGAGGCGCTGCAGGCAGTCGTCGATTCGGACGGGGTGAACTTCATGGCGACCATCTGCGCCATCTGCAAGGCGCAGTTCAGCAAGGTTCTGCCCTATTACAAATTCAACATGAGCATGGTGGGCGGGGTGCACCAGTTGGTGAGCAACGCAATCCGGCTCGGACCCAGGTAAAGCACCTTCGAGGAGACGGAAAGTGTCGAGCACAATTGAGCAGTCCAGCACCAGTCTTAACTTCCGCCGCTACCGCGAAGGCGACGAAAAATGGAAGCGCTGGCAGGACAAGATTTTCGACGGCGATACCTCGCATCAGTGCCCGACCTATGTGCAGGCGACGCCGCCGTGTCAGGGGAGTTGCCCGGCCGGCGAGGACATCCGCAGTTGGCTCAACATTGTGCGCGGCATCGAAAAGCCACCGGTCGGCACCGACGGCAAGCCGACCATGCCGTGGCAGGAATATGCCTGGCGCCGCCTGACTGACTGCAATCCCTTTCCGGCCATCATGGGCCGCGTCTGCCCGGCACCGTGCCAGGACGGTTGCAACCGCGCCAAGGTGGAGGATTACGTCGGCATCAACTCGGTCGAGCAGTTTCTCGGCAACTACGCGCTTGAAAAGGGTCTTAGTTTCGCCAAGCCCGAAAAGGAGACCGGCAAGCGCGTCGCCATCATCGGCGGCGGCGTCGGCGGCCTGGCCTGCGCTTACCAGCTGCGCAAGAAGGGCCATGCCTGCGTCATTTTCGAGGATTACAGCAAGCTCGGCGGCATGCTGGCATTCGGTCTGCCGTCCTACCGTGCCGACCACGCCATCGTCGATATCGAGGTCAAGCGCATCATTGACATGGGCGTCGAAGTTCGCCTCAACACGCGCGTCGGCAGGGATGTCAGCTTCGAGGATCTGAAACGCGATTTCGATGCCATTTTCATCGCGATCGGCGCGCAAAAAGGCAACCGCCTCGATATTCCGGGGGCCGACGCCCCGAACTGCATCGACGGCCTCAAGTTCCTACGCGATTTCAACGAGGACAAGCTGACCAAATTCAACCAGCGCGTCATCGTCATCGGCGGCGGCAACACGGCGATGGACGTCGCCTCCGTGGCGCTGCGCACCGGCACCCTCAACGCCCAGGGCCAGCGCGAGAACGCCAAGGTACTGATTGCCTATCGCCGCACCATCGAGGAAATGCCGGCTGACGAGATTGAAATCAACGCCGTTGTCCGGGAGGGCGGCGAAATACAGATTCACGTGATCCCTGTCTCCGTAGTTAAAGGCGCTGACGGCAGGGCGACCGCGCTGCGCGTGGCCAAGGTCGAGTGGGTCAACAAGAAAATGGTCATCAAGGAGGGTT
>OCZT010001561.1_pt1 | contig 23706 bp, 14 predicted proteins | sample 1539031 | NCBI WGS metagenome assembly OCZT01 (sample SAMEA3539308, study PRJEB22396) | soil metagenome | biome: tundra; feature: field; material: soil | place: USA | collected 2010-05 | depth 0.15 m | reverse complement strand
ATCTTTTTATCAATGACATAATTAAATACTAAGATTGTGAAAAAGTGGTTTCTATGCTTATCGTTGGGTCTGTTTTTATTTAGTTCTGTCTCTTCTAGTCAGAACTATAATGTACCCCATTTCCAGGGCAGGATTTATTGAATCCCCGCGAGCGCATTCTCCGTTACTTGCTGCGGAGTCAGCGAGCATTAAGAATTTACCTTAGGAGATCGAAGATTCTTCGTAGCTTGCTGCGAAGAGCTTCAATCTAATAAATCTGAAGTAGATTTAAAAGCCTATTATATGAACAGATGGCTTTTGCAATCACCTAGGAATCAGAAATATTAAAGTTAACAGGCATTTTATGACCAATTTTTATCAAAACAACCTCAACAAAATCGTAAATGAGATAAGTTTTCCTGTAATACCTTTTCCAAATTTGAGGACCTGTCTATTGATTTCGGAAACGATTGTTTTAAAAGCTTATATATTGATAAGCAAGATAAAATTTGGATTACAACAGATGGTAACGGATTCTTTTCTTATGATCCGGTAGCCAATAAATTTGAACAGTTTGGATCGAAAGGCGACCATAAAGGTACCAATCAAAAGGTTGTTCTCGATATCATACCGGAGGACGAACAACATTTATTGCTTGCTGTTGATCAGGCCGGGATAAATCGATTTAACAAAATATCTAAAACTTTTGAGTATTTCAAGTATGATAATACAAATGATGAAGGACTTAATAATGACGGAATCTGGTGTTTTCACAGAGACAGGGAAGGAATTTTATGGATAGGAACCTCAGGCGGCGGGATCAATTATTATAATCCTAAAAAATATAAGTTCAAATTTTTTAAATATAAGGGAAGTAATCCAAATTCCTTATCATATAATAATGTCACATGTTTTTATGAAGATCATCTGGGTTTGATCTGGATAGGCACTGGTGGAGGCGGGGCTAATATCTACGATCCCGAAACAGGTAAATTTAAGATATTTAAAAACGAACCCTCCAACTCTTATAGCATAAGCGGAAATGCTATCCGAGGTATTGCCGAAGATAAGGATCAGGATATGTGGATTGGAACGTGGGATGAAGGTCTTAACCGGTATGACAGAAAAACAGGAAGATTTTTTCATTATATGCCTGATATAAATAATCCATCAAGTATCTCAGGCAGAACCATCTGGAATCTTGCTATAGATAAAAATGATACATTATGGTTAGGCACTTTTAATGTTGGTACCGATTTATTTGACAAAAACAAGGGAGTTATCAGACGGTTCAGAGCTAATCCTGATAATCCAAAAGCGATTGTTGGCAAAGGAGATTAGGTATTTTTTGAAGATTCTGAAAAAAATATATGGATTTCTACAACGACCGGGCTAAACTTTTATGACAGCAAAACTAATTCATTTAAGAAATATATTTTTCATGATAATGTTATTTCGGCATTCTGTAAAGATAAGCATGGAAATTTATGGGTAGGCACGAATTCAAAAGGGATTTATTTTTGTAAACCTGATGGATCGATCATATATACCTATGATATTTCTAAAGGTTTGCCGAGCAATATAATTCAGGCAATTATTGAAGATAATGCTGGTAATATCTGGATATCAAGAAATGGTGGTATTAGCCGGTTTGATCGTAAAACTCAGAAGTTCAGAAATTATTCGAAAGAGGATGGCTTACAAGGCGACCAATTTAAGCAACAATCATTCCTGAAAACGCGTAAAGGAGAAATATATTTTGGCGGATATAATGGTTTTAACTCCTTTTATCCCGACAGCCTGAAAGATAATGACTTCATCCCTCCCGTTTATATCACAGATTTCCAGATATTCAATAAACCAGTGGTTTATGCTGTTCCCGGAGCCCAGTTTCAGACACACATAGATGAAGCAAAAGAAATTACACTGAATTGGAGACAATCGGTCTTTTCATTTTCATTTAACGCCATCAATTATACTTATCCGGGGAAAAATCAATATGCCTATATCATGGAAGGTTTTGAGAAAGAGTGGAATTATACCAATGCCTCCAGGCGATATGTCACATATACTAATCTTGACCCCGGTGAATATACTTTTAAGGTAAAAGCATCAAACAATGATGGAGTATGGAACGAAAAAGGAGTTTCATTACGAATTGTCATTTTACCTCCATGGTGGAAAACATTGTGCTTTAGACTAGTAATCATTTTTAGTATAATATTTATGTTTGTTTCAATTTATTTCTCACGCGTCATGCAATTGAAAAATCAGAAGATACTGCTTGAAAAACTGGTAGAAATAAAAACTACTGAATTATATAAACTCAATGCCTCAAAAGATAAATTCTTCTCTATTATTGCACATGACCTGAAGAACCCGTTCCAAACCATTATAGGTTTTAGCGAAATGCAGAAAGAAGAAATAAAATCAGGTGACCAAGGTGCAATTGAAGAGTATGCCGGATTGATAAATACTTCTGCTGTTCAGACCTTTAGGTTACTCGAAAATTTGTTGGAATGGGCAAATTCTCAGAGCGGGAAAATATTGTTTAACCCGGTATCAATTAATTTAATGGAGCTTCTTAATGAAGAATTCAATATGTTAAATGATATGGCGAAAGGGGAAAACATTGAACTTAAAAGCTCCTTCACTGATAATTTAACGATTATAGCAGATAAAAATATGATAAAAACCATATTGCGAAATCTGATATCAAATGCAATAAAGTTTACTCATAAAAACGGTACGGTAGAAGTTAAGGCCATGATTGAAAACCAAAATGTGGAAATATTAGTATCTGATAGCGGTGTCGGGATGAAAGAGGAAATCATAGCGAAACTTTTCAGAATAGATGCTAACCTCTCCACGCGCGGTACCGAAAATGAAAAGGGGACCGGGCTTGGATTATTCCTATGCAAAGAATTTGTTGAAAAACACAATGGAAAGATTTGGGTTGAAAGTGAATCAGGTAAAGGCAGCACTTTTAAATTTTATATTCCCTTAGATATAAACCATTCTGTATAAAATTTTTATGGCCTGATGTCCATTGGTATGGAATCACTATCATATGGCCCAAAATGACTTCTTCAGTGGGTGGGAGTGTTTTTGGCAAGGTAGAGTATAATACTAATGATATAACTATTCAAATTGTACTCTTTCGGGCATTAACTTTCCTGATCAATTACTAAATTGACATAACGGCAGTTTGTTTATAAACCCTCGATAATCATCAGATATTAATAAATTATATATCGGTTGATCTTTTTTTTATTAAGCCTTTCACTCGATACCATTCAATAAATGCGTTGGACTATCTTATAGTTTGCACGAAAACACTAAATTTGCTCGATAACACTTTATTCATAATGACCCAATATCTTGATGATAAGTTAATTATAAAAAATCTCAAAGAAGGAGATGTTTTATCTTTTGATCATATCTTCAAAAAATACCATAAAAAAGTTTACTACTTCGCAATAAGCTATTTAAAAAATAAAGAAGAAGCTGAAGATGTTGTTCAGGAAGTATTTATGAATCTTTGGAAGTACCGTGACCAAATCAATGAATATTATGTTTTTAGCAAATATCTTTTTAAGATCACATATAATGCAACCTGCAAAAAATTTCGAAAACAGGCATCAGATAAAAAGCAGTTGGAAGAGACGCTGCAGAACATTCTCATTGAAGATAACTCCACAAACCTTGAAATTGAATACAACAATCTGCTTGAAACATCGAATATTCTTATCGATAAATTACCTTCCCGCCAAAAAAGTATATTTCTCTTAAGCCTAAAAGAACAACTTACTAATGAACAAATCGCTCAGCAACTGAATATTTCAATAAAGACTGTGGAAAATTATCTTGCCGCAGCCAAGACTTCTTTAAGAAAATCTCTCTCCGACGGCCACATATTGTCAATTCTTTTCATCTGGTTATTTTTTAAATAATGAAATTAACTGTCTCACAAATGGTTGCAATAGGCAGCGAATATCTTTTTATCGTCCTCTTATCCATTTTTCTTAATTAGACTGATTTTAAATTAGCTTACTGTTTGGGAGAATATGCTCTCGGCTGGATATTATTATTAGTTAGAATTAGTAAAAGTTAGTTAGGGTTAGTAACAGTTCACAAAAGTTGATTTTTGGATTATTGAAACGTTAATCCGACAGAAAACTTCGGTTGGATCGACAGGTTGGTAGATTTGAAGCTAGAAGGCTTTTCCCTTTTAGCTTCATTATCTTTATTAAAAAATAGTATAATGCAGAATAGCAAAGAAAACATTGATATTCAGGTATTAATGAGATATCTGGAAGGGACTGGCTCCTACGAAGATACATGTAAGGTTAAGAAATGGTTTAGTGATACAGAATCGGAGGATGAATTGTATAATAAATGCCTTCTGTTTTGGGATGGAATATCTTTGGACCCAAGTATTAAAGAATACGATGGGACTCATATCCTTAACCAGATCTATCATAAGATCAAAATTGAGGAAGCAGTATTCTTAAACAAAACGAATATATATAAAATAATAAGAAAGTATGCTGCAATATTTATTGTTGCTGCATGTTTAAGCGGTTTTTTATTTTACTATATAGGCAAGAATCGGGCTGCAATTCCAAGATTACAGTATAGTGAATTGATTGTTCCTCTGGGATCGCGTGTTCAATTCACTTTGTCTGATGGAACAGCAGTTACCTTGAATGCAGGGAGCAGACTAAAATACGATAACCATTTTGGCATAAAAGAAAGAGTTGTGCAACTTGAAGGAGAGGGATACTTTAAAGTAGCAAAGGATGCATCAAGACCCTTTACTGTAAAAACTTTGTATCTAAATGTAAGAGCTTTGGGAACAGAATTCAATGTAAAAGCTTATCCTGATGACAAAACTATTGAAACAACTCTTGTAGAAGGTTCCATAAAAATAGAACCGATATCTGACAAAGGCAATGCTGAAATAACGGTGCTTAAGCCAAACCAGAAACTTACCTTTTACAAGAAAGACTCAACAATTGTTGATGAAACAGTTAGATCAAATGGGAAAATCGAAAACATACCACAGCCTATGCAGAACCAAAACTTGGCATCAATTCCCAGGTTAGTTACAGAAAACGTTAATGTTGAGCCGGTTATATCATGGAAAGAAAACCGCTGGATTATTGAGAAGCAGAGCCTTTCACAGATAGCAGTTGAACTGGAACGCAAATTCGATGTTCAGATAATTTTTGAGTCTGAACGGTTAAAATCTTTCCGGTTTACAGGAACTATAATTGCTGAGCCTATTGACCAGGTGCTTCAGGTTATGAGTATTTCAGCCCCGATTAATTTTAAACTGAAAGGGAAAGTGGTTACCTTATCAGAAAACAAGAACTTTGAAGAACTTAGTAAAAGTCTTTATAACCAGAAATAAATAAAAAAATCCTAAGAATAACCTAATAAAATTATGCCTATGAAGAAACAAAAACCACTCTAAAACAAAAGCGCAGGATGCTGAAACACCCTGCGCCAAGTTTTTACAAATTTTCCCAATGTGACTTTTTTCAGGAGACCATTGGTTTGTTAAACTTTTAATATTCTACAAAATTATGAAAAAAAAACTTCAAAACCTTATTCCTATTTCGAAACCGGGAATAAAAAAACTTCTCTTAACTATGAAACTAACTATTGTGATCGTTTTTTTAAGTGTCCTGCAAGTTAGTGCCAACGTATATGCCCAGGTTACTGTCAATCTGGATGTACGAGAAAAATCCGTTCGCGAAGTGCTGAAAACAATCGAACAACAAAGTCAGGTCCGGTTTTTTTACAGTGACGACTTATTAGCCATGAATGAACTTATTGATGTAAAAGCTGATAACAAAAACATTATAAGCGTGTTAGATGGTATTTTTTCAAATTCTCCACTGACCTATAAAGCTTTTGATAATGATCTGATCGTAATAGCCCCAAGGCAAATGTTACAGCAGCAAAAAATTACCGGAATTGTAACAGATAAAATAACCGGAGAAGCTCTTGCAGGTGTGAACGTAGTGGTTCAGGGAACAACTTCTGGAGCTATAACTGATGTTAATGGGAAATATTCAATCGCCGTGACAAATACCAATGCTAACATTGAATTTTCATTCATTGGTTATGATAAGATAACTGTTCCCGTTAACGGGCAAGGTGTTATAAATGTACAGATGACTAATAATTCAACACTGTTAGATGAAGTTGTTGTTGTTGGTTATGGTGTACAAATGAGGAGAGATGTAACAGGAGCAACAAGTACTTTAAAAGCAGATGTAATTGCCAGCCGGCCAATTACAAGAGTTGATCAGGCACTTCAGGGAACCACACCTGGTGTTTCAGTAAGTAGTAACAGTGGGCAACCAGGCACTATGCTTAGTGTTCGGATAAGAGGTACTAATTCCATTACTGGTTCCAATGATCCACTTTATGTGATTGATGGGTATATTGGAGGAAATATCGAATCAATTTCTCCTGAAGATATTGAGTCAATGGAAATTTTAAAAGATGCATCCGCAACAGCCATATATGGTTCCAGAGGTTCAAACGGTGTTGTGCTAATAACTACAAAAACCGGAAAGGAAGGCAAAATGAGGGTTGACTTCAATACCTGGATAAGTAAAGCATCTATGCCCAGGTATTTGGACTTAATGAACGCTTATGATTTTGCGAATACAGTAAATGCACAATTTGCTGCTAACGGACAAGCTCCGGCCTTTAGTTCTGCTCAACTTCAAACTATCCTGTCAAATGGAAATGGTACGAACTGGCAAAAAGCAGTCACCCAATCTCCATTAATACAGAATTACCAACTCTCAGTATCCGGGGGAACTTCTATTGTGAAATACCTTTTTTCGGGAAGTTTTCTTGACCAACCGGGATTACTTCTGAACCAATGGTATAAGAAAGGATCATTTAGGGCCAATGTAGATGTTAAGGCGAGTGATAAAATTGATTTAAAGTTTAATATTACCGGATTACAATCTCAAAACCGCAATACTGATTATTCTGGTGATTTATATGATCCATTTACACTTGCATTTCAGTGGGATCCAACAACTCCGGTTAGGGATGAAAATGGTAATTATAATTTACATTCATCATACGGTTCTATCCAAATTAACCCTGTAGCAGAGGCCAATAATAGGATGTCAGATAATACCACGAATAACTTCACCGGCACAGGGATGGTAATTTATCACATTTTGAAAAGCCTTACATTTACTTCCAGTGCTTCTTACGAAGGCCAATTTCAATATACTCCACAACTTTTCGGTCCTCAAACCAATACAGGGTTATCAGGTAATGACCATGCTACTGTAAATAATATCAGGTACCGGTCATTTCAAAACAGTAATTTCTTTACCTATAAAAATGATTTTGGAGATCATTCCATAACACTGACCGCTTTATACGAGCAGCAAAACCGTGAAAACATTAATGTCCAGGCACAAGCTAATAAATTATCAAGTTACGCCAATGGATATTATAATTTAGGCCTTGGGGGAACTCAAACAATCTCTTCCGGGTACTGGTCAGATGCACTCCAATCTTACATGGGAAGGTTATATTATTCTTTTAAGCAGAAGTACAATCTCACAGCCAGCATACGCGATGATGGTTCTTCTCATTTAACAAAGAAATACAGTTTATTTCCTTCTTTAGCCCTGGCTTGGAATATTAATAAAGAAAATTTTTTACAGGATGCTAAGATACTCTCAGTTTTAAAACTTCGCATAGGCTATGGTAAAACAGGCAATCAGGCTGTTAGTCCATATGCAACTATTCCATCTATAAGTGTAGGTACTTCTTATTATTTTAATGGAACAACCCCCACTGTTACAACTCCATTGGGAACTGCTGTTTCGAGTGACCTCAAATGGGAGACTACAACTCAATATGATGCTGGTTTAGATGCTGGGTTTTTTAAAGACCGGGTAACATTTACAGCTGATATTTATAATAAAAAAATATCCGACCTTTTGTATGATTATCCCGCACCGGATTATTTGGGAGGTGGTACCTACAAAAGGAATATTGGCTCTCTTGGAAACAAAGGGGTAGAATTTTCTGTTGGAGGAATCCCTGTTTCCAACAAGGCATTAAAATGGAATACTTATTTTACAATATCCTTTAACCAGAATAAGGTTCTGGATCTGGGTGGGTTGGATAATGTACAGGTAAATGGTGTTGGATCTCCACAATCAGGTCTTTCTATACTGAAGGTTGGCATGCCGCTTGGCGAGTTTTACGGGTATCAATTCCTTGGTACATGGAAAACAAGTGAAGCTGCTGAAGCTGCAAAATTCGGACTTAAACCTGGCGATGCAAAATATACCGACGTGAATGGAGACAATTCATATACAGTGGCTGATCAAATGCCTATCGGCAATGGAATGCCTAAATATTCTTTCGGGTTTACCAATGATGTAACCTATGGCAATTTTACCTTGAGCTTTATGTTCCAGGGAGAGCATGGAAATCAGCTTTTCTCTACCTGCTTCCCATATACATATGGTGGACTGGGAGATACCAAAAACGCGACATCTGTAGATGCTATGAACATGTGGACTCCAACCAATGAGACCAATTTCCCGGTTATTGGCAGTACAAGTAATAAGCTCAATAGCAGCCGTTATGTGTACGACGCAAGTTTTATCAAACTTAAAAACTTTTCTCTTGCTTATCATTTACCACAAAACCTCCTGAACAAGGTAAAGATAAGCAGCCTGGAAGTATATGTGAGCGGGCAGAACATTTTATGTATCACCAAATACAAGGGGTATGATCCAGAAGTCACTACCGCTCAAAACGCAATTACTCAAGGATTGGAGACTGGTTCCATTCCAAACCCAAAGACATTCACAATCGGGTTAAAGGCCAGTTTTTAATCTGTAAACACTTTTGAAAAATTATTTACTTTCTAATAAATAAATATCCATATGAACACAAAATATTTCATACTATTCACTTTCCTGGTTATGATGTTTTTCACTGGATGCCAGAAACTCACAGAGGATCCGAAAGGCACTTTATCACCGGGAACCTATTTCAAAACTCAATCTGACCTGGATGCATCCGTTGCTTCTATTTATGAACGTTATGCCCATGATTATAATTATGGTTTTACAACCCGCATGACGTCTTGCTATGGATCAGATGACCTGACTACCGACCCAGCCCTCAATAAAGGAGATATGCGGGAATTTGACGAATTAAATGGAAGCTCTACAACTGGCAGTTATGGCCAGCAATGGACAGGAATGTGGGCAGGTATTTATCAAGCCAATAATGTGATTGCTAATTATCAAAAGGTTAATTCCACTGATGATTTAAAAAATGGAGCTGCCGCACAGGCATATTTTATAAGAGCCCGGAGCTATTATATGCTAGTGCGTACTTTTGGTCCAGTACCTCTTATAATTGTACCTACAGATGTTAATGCCAGACCCGCAAGGGATGATGTAAGCACAATATACGCTTCAATTGTCAGTGACTTGCAAACCGCTATAAATTTGTTCCCTGCTTCTTTTCAGATTACGGCAGGCAGGGCAAATCAATGGTCATCTAAAGCCCTTTTGGCAGATGTGTATTTAACTATGGCTGGTTGGCCACTAAACGAAGCGAGCAACTACGCTTTAGCATCTGCTGCAGCAAATGACGTTATTCAATCAGGTCAGTATAGCTTGGTCACGGATTATGCAACAGTCTTTAGTACTAATAACAGCACAGAGTCTGTTTTTACTTTTCAATTTAATGTTGCCGGTGGAACAGCTCAACGTGGTTTCGGCCTTTCAGCAGTACCCTTGGAGGAAGTGGCTATAGATGCAGCGTTTGGTGGAAATGGGAACAGTGGTTGGGACGATTATTATCCCGAAATCAACTTTTTTAAAAATGCTCCCAAATGTAATAGAACAGACGCAACATTTTACACAACCATTAAGCTTCGAAATGATGATAAGAAAACATTTACATTGGTACCATGGAATTCTAATTTAACACATGCCCAACATCCATATTATAAAAAGTTCAGATCCGGACTTAATGGTGATGGGGTAACTGAAACAGATAATACAATCATTACTATGAATGCCAGTACCAATAAGGCTTTGGATGTTATTCGTTATCCCATGGTTCTTTTAGATTATGCTGAAGCATCGGCCATGGCAGCAAATGCGCCAACAGCCGCAGGTTATGCTGCTATTAACCTGGTAAGACAACGTGCTGGCTTGCCCATTTTGACACCAGGACTTTCTGCAACAGTATTCCGCGATTCAGTAGTTTATGAGCGCGCTTATGAATTTGCAGGTGAGAATGGCGTACGATGGTTTGATGTGGTACGCTTACAATTGCTCCCTAAAATCATTTCACAAAGGGCTAGCAATGAAAATCCAATTCCTGCAGGTATTGCAGCCGATCCTTCTTCAAGATATCTGGCACCTATACCACAGAATGAGATGTACAGGAATCCTACGTGGGTACAAAATGCGGGTTATTAAGATAAGGTAGTTTACCATTATATAATCTCCACCCTTAATCCTTCCAATTAACTTAAATCGGAGAATAGGGTGGGGATTAATTTTAAAACATTATTAATATTTTACTCGTTATTACCCGGGTTTGCTAAAAATATCTGACTGTAACTCTGGATAAGTAATATAAAATAAAGCCAAATTCTTAAATACTGAGCTTTAAACTCTACCTATATTTATCTCATGATTAAGACTGATAATGAACGAAATTTCATAGATGAAAATCGGTTGTCTCGAGGTAGAGTTTTATTATTCAGGATAACAGGTATTCTGATTTCTCTCTTTATTTTACTTTTATTGGAACTCTCATTAAGGATTTTTCATTATGGAAATAATTTAAAGCTCTTTGTACAATTTCCTGAAAATAAAGATTATCTGGTATTAAACCCTGATGCATCAAAAAAATATTTTACAAATCAGGCATTTGCTACAGTTGGCAACTTTGAATTATTTATGAAAAAAAAGGATAAAGGAACTTTCCGGATCTTTGTACTTGGAGAATCAACAACAGCTGGATATCCATATTTTCATAACGGATCTTTTCACAGGTGGTTACAATATCGTTTATCGCACACCTTTCCTGACAAGAGATTTGAGGTTATAAATCTTTCGTTAACAGCCGTTAATTCATATACTGTTCTTGGGTTTGTAAATTATAACCCTGATGCTATTTTAATCTATACTGGCCATAATGAATATTATGGAGCTCTGGGAGTGGCTTCTACAGACAAAATCGGGGGAAATCCGTACATGGTTAATCTGATTCTAAGCTTACGTAAGTTAAGATTGATTCAATTAATGACCAATCTGTATGAAAAAATTGCAGGTACACGTTTGACTGGTTCCGGAGGAACCCGCATGAAGATGATGGTTGGTGATGAACAAATTCCTTATAATTCAAATTTATTTAACAGAGGAATAAAACAGTTTACAAATAATATTGATAAAACATTAAGACTGTTTAATAAATATAATATTCCGGTGTTTATAAGTAATCTCGTTAGTAACGAAAAAGATTTTAAACCATTTATGAGCGTTGCTATTGACAGTACCAAATTTCAAGGATTTGAGAAGAATTTTAAATCCGGATTGGTGGCATTTGAAAACAATGACTTCCTGTTGACGTCTCAACTTCTTCAAAAAGCAAATAAAACATTCAACGCAAACGCTCTATGCAACTTTTATCTCGGAAAGTTAGCGTATAAACAGGGCGATTTTAAACAGGCGAAGGAGTATTTTGTCAGAGCTAAGGATCTTGATGGCCTCCGGTTCAGGGCGCCTGAACAACTCAATGTAATTATCATTCAATTATGCAATAAATATTCTAATACCCATCTGGTTGATACAAAGACTGCTTTTGAAAATTGGTCAGATGATCATATTATTGGAAATGATCTTATACTTGAACATGTTCATCCTAATTTAACAGGCTATGCTTTAATGTCGGATGCTTTTTATGAAACAATGAAAAAGGGAAACCTTTTCCCGGTAAATAAAGATAAGGATATGACATTTAAACAATTGATCCATGATATGCCTGTTACCAAAGTTGATTCACTGGTCGGAATTTACACGGTAGCAAACCTTAAAAAAAGCTGGCCTTTTAGTGATGTGTTGCAACAGGATAAAATAACAATTTCTACTGAGGAAGAAAAACTAGCCTGGAACCTTGCTACAAAAAAAATCAGCTGGAAGGACGCAATCGACAGCCTTTTCACCTATTATATAGATACTCATAAACAGTATGAGGCCAGAAAGACTATGGAAGCTTTGGCGCTTGAGTATCCTCAAAATGCATTGTTTTGTGAAAAAGCGGCAATGCTTAGCTCAAATTTGAAAGATAATGAAAAGTCTCTATTCTATTTTAAAAGAACATTTGATCTGTCGCCTTCTTTCGATAATGCGAAATATATTTTTGCGATTTATCTTAAGCTTGACAGGCCGGTTGAAGCCACGCCTTACCTTGATTATGCCATAAGAAACAATAATTCCGGCTTAAATTTGCCTTTAGTTAAGACTTATACTGAAGAGATCATTCAACTAAAAAACGTTTATGTGAAGGATACAACGGATCTGTCTGTTTTAAACAAAATTGCCTCCACCTATCTTAAAATGGGAAATAAAGATGGAGCCTCGAAATATGTTCAAAAAGCTCTTAAGGCGAATGGTAAAGATATTGAGGCATTAACAATGATGGAACAACTTAAAAATATGAATCAATGATAGATACCATTAAAAATATATTTATTGGAGTTACTAAAAAACAATGTATGGAGTTTGGACTGGTAACTGTTTTAGCAGCAATCTTTCTGGCAATATATCTCAAGCAAAATATTTTTGTTAAAGGCGCATTTTTTTTGACCCTTATTACCATTATTGTCCCGATTGTTTTTTATCCTTTTGCAGCAGTTTGGTTTTGGTTATCAAAGGTATTAAGCGTGGTTGGTTCGCAGGTTTTGTTGACAATTGTATTTTTCATTGTGGTAACACCTGTAGGTTTGGTCAGAAGGTTATTAAATAAAGATAAATTGAAAATAGAACAATTTAAGAAAAGCACAAAATCCGTAATGACCGATCGGAATCATTTATATACAACCGGGGACTTTACAGATACATTCTGAATAACTAAATAATTGACTTAATGGAATTTTTAAAAGAGCTGCTCCGTTTCCTGAAAACAAGAAAAAAATTCTGGTTACTACCGCTCATTATTATTTTACTGCTGTTAGCCTTGCTTATCGTCATAACAAGCGGAACTGCGATAGCCCCTTTTATCTACTCCATATTCTGATTAAGATGAGAACAGGAATTCTGGGAATTTCAGCATTTTATCACGATAGTGCAGCAGCAATCCTGATTGATGGTGAAATAATTGCAGCCTGTCAGGAAGAAAGATTTTCGCGCATTAAACATGATTCCGGGTTTCCCATAAATGCAATTAAATATGTTCTCGAAGAAGCCAGCATGGATTATGACGAACTTACGGCTGTGACTTTTTATGAAAAGCCATTATTGAAATTTGAACGACTGCTTGAGACTTATCATGTTTTTGCCCCAAAAGGACTTGTAAGTTTTGTCTCTGCAATTCCTCTTTGGATAAAAGGAAAGCTTTTTATGAAAAAACTTTTGCAGGAACAATTACAGAAATTCGGAACAGCGAAAATTCCATTATTATTTCCTGAACATCATTTATCGCATGCAGCCAGCGCCTTTTATCCGTCGCCTTTTGAAGAAGCAGCAATTTTGACTATTGACGGCGTTGGAGAATGGGCTACAATAACTATATGTTATGGAAGTCCTGTTGGTATAAGAGTCCTTAAAGAGCTGCATTTTCCTCATTCTTTAGGACTACTATACAGTGCATTCACTTATTATTTAGGTTTTAAAGTAAATAGCGGAGAATATAAACTCATGGGATTGGCTCCATATGGCAATCCCATATCATCTCATACTAAATCTTTCAAAGAAAAAATATTAACTGAATTAGTTGATATACGGGAAGATGGTTCCATTCTTCTCAATATGAACTATTTTGATTTTGCAACCAGGCTGACCATGACCAACAATAGAAAATGGGAAACTCTTTTCGGGATACCGCGTAGAAAACCTGAATCAGCCATCAGCCAGGAACATATGGATCTCGCATTAGCCATTCAGGATGTGACTGAATCTATTGTAATTGCATTAGCACGTACTGCTCAAAAAATCACACATAGCAAGAATCTGGTTATGGCCGGTGGAGTAGCTTTAAACTGCGTAGCAAACAGCAAAATACTTAATGCTGGCATATTTGACCATATATGGATCCAACCCGCAGCGGGTGATGCCGGAGGAGCCGTAGGTGCAGCGTTTGCAGCTTTCCATATCAGGTATAAGCAGGAAAGGAAAGCCCCTCTTCTCTCCGACGCGATGAATCATAGTTATTTAGGCCCGCAATATTCTGACAAGGATATCCTGAATACAATCAATAAATATGAAGCACAATATGACTATTATAAAAAGTTCGATGACCTGACTTTGGTTGTAAGTCAGAAAATAGCTGAAAGGAATGTAATTGGCTGGTTTCAGGATCGGATGGAGTTCGGCCCTCGTGCCTTGGGAAACCGAAGTATCCTTGGAGACCCCAGAAACCCTGAGATACAAAAAGTCCTGAATTTGAAAATAAAATTCAGGGAAGGGTTCAGGCCATTTGCACCCAGTATCCTGATAGAAGATTTATCCCATTATTATACGTTAAATGTATCATCACCATATATGCTATTTGTAGGATCCCTTAAGGAAGAATTAAGAAATCCGGAACCTGAAAATTATAATGACTCAGATCTTCATGACCGGTTATATCATATTCGTTCTGATATTCCGGCAGTTATCCATGTAGACTATTCATCAAGGATACAAACTGTGAGCAGGGAAGCTAATCCGAAATTCTGGCAATTGATTACAGATTTTAAAAAAATTGCAGGATGTGGTATTCTGGTCAACACCTCATTCAATGTAAGAGGAGAACCAATTGTATGTACTCCCCGTGATGCTTATATAGATTTCATGAGGACTGATATGGATTATTTAGTTCTGGGGAATTATTTATTCGATAAAAAGAAACAAAAACAATTCACAAACAAGAATATTGAGAAAATTAAGATTTTCGATGATTGATTATTCCTTTACCAGCGGATTAAGCACGAATTACATAAGATTGAATAAAACGATCAGCCATTTTTAAATGAAGAATATTACCGTTTCAACTATAAGCATATGAATCAATTAACCAGGCATAAAAACACACTGATTTATGTGACCCTGTTTTTTATGGGATTTTTCGTTTATTTTTTATACTTTGTTAATCCTTCCTTATTTCTGTTAAAAAATTACAGGGAATTTTTCACTGACATTTATTTCTTCAAAAAGTATTTTAATTTTCCTGGAAACCCAACTGAATATATCTCACGATTAATTACTCAGTTTTATAATATTCCTGTACTTGCATCATTTACAATTACCTTTATTCTATATTCAATATATTGGTTAGGGCACTTTTCCTTTGGAAAGGCGAAGTATAACCTGTTGGCACCTTTTGTTCCGGTTATAATTCTGATTGCAATGCATAATGATTATAACCATAGCCTTAAATTTGATATTGAGATTCTGGTTACTCTATTAATCTCTTGTATTTACTTTCGTTTTTTTAAAGATAAAGGCTTATACAGATTTTTATATTATCCAATCCTTTTATGCTTTTTATACTATTTTACAGGAATAAAAACAGTTTATCTTTTTTCTCTTCTCGCTATCATATCAGAGTTATTTTCAAAGGGTAAAAGATATTCTTCACTTGTTATTCTAATTGAAACATTAATCATTACTCTCATTTTTAATCACTTTTTTTTCATTTCTTATAAAGATGTCTTTAAGGAATTCAGAGCGATGCAAAATATTTACGCTTTATGGTTACTTCCATTCTTACTTTATCTGTCCGTCCTCTTAACCTTTATTTTCTTTATCAGTTCAAATTTGAAGAGGAACATAATCAATCAATCGAAAGAAACGGCAAATAGTAAAATTTTATTTTTGAATTTTAAAAGCCTTCCGCTTTTACTGGCCATTCCGGTGCTTACTGCCGGCATATGCTATGCCACTTTTAATAATGAACAGAAAACTAAACTATCAGTTCAATATTTTGGAAGGAATAAAGATTGGAACAAGGTTCTTGAATTATCGAAGAAATCTGATTTTTTTGACAGAGCTGAAATTATTTATGTCAACAGGGCTTTATATTTTACAGGCAGGATTTATGACAATTTGTTTAAATACAATCAAGAGATGGCATCCAATGGACTATTGGCGACAAAGTTGACGAGCTTTGATGAACTAGTGCCTGATCAGGAGATTTATTTGGATTTAGGAGCTCTTTCACTATCAATAATCTGGGGAACTGAGGCTACAAATGTTTATGGAGCTAATCCTTATGTTTTAAAAAATCTTACAAAAGCATATTTAGCCGAAGGGTGTATCAGGGAATCTCAAAAAATGCTGAATTTAATTGACCACACATTATTTAATAAGAAATGGGTATGGCAATACCGGAAATTTGTTAATGACACAACTCTTATAAACACCGATCCGGAATTAGCTCAATATAGAAAAAATCAGGTTCCTGCCGCGATTATTTCAAAGACGGCAATAGATCATAATTTGTATTTGCTTACAGGGAAGACCAATTACAATAAAATGGCATACGATTATCTGATGATCAGCGCCATGTTAGATAATAATATGGAAGATTTTGCGGTTGGGTTATCAGGTTTAAAGTTCTTTGGCTATTCTCATATACCAAAGTTGTTTTTTGAAGGATTCATTTACTATAGTTTAATTTCTGAAGATTGCCCGATAGACATTGAGGAATTTACTTATGATCAGACTATCATTAATGAATTTAAAGCTTTCCAAAAAGATTATTTGCGATTGAAGGGCAATCCGGAAGAAGCAAAGAGATATTTATTCTCACGATATGGAGATACCTATTGGTACTACTTAAAGTTTCCGCGACCCATTACTAAAGAAGGAAACATCATTGTAAAGGAAAATGAAAGAGAGTAGACTATGGAAGCAGGATATAATATAAAAAAAACATTAATTTTTATTTCAGGCATACTCATTTTGGCCATTATAATTCTTGTAATAATTTCGATATTTTATACTCCTGATATACGAAATTTTAAACAAAGCAGTGAGTATCCCAAAATTTTTCCTGATTATTCGGATATTGTTTTACCTCCCAACATTGCCCCGATAAACTTTGAGATTAAGGAACCAGGAAATAGGTTTCTGGTCAAATTGTATTCAAAAAATAAAACAGCAATCACTTTAAACCTTAAAAATCCCTTTGTACGCATTTTTATCAATTCATGGAGACGCCTTCTTTTTGATAATAAAGGCGACACTATTAAAATTGATATTTATGCAAAACAGGATGACACCTGGGTCAGATTTAAAACCATAAATAATTTTATTTCGAAAGATATGATAGATCCCTTTATTTATTACAGGGACATATCCCCGACAAATAGTTATTGGCATGAGATGGCGATGCATCAAAGAGACATAAGATGTTTTAAGGAATATGAAATATTTAATAATTCCAGAACTGATCATAACTGTATGAATTGCCATACTTTTTGGAAGAATGACCCGGACAAGATGTTATTTCATATCAGAGGTGAACACAGCGGGACAATTTTTTATGATAACGGTAAATTAATAAAAATAAATCTAAAGACGCCAAAAATGCTTTCCGGAGGAGCATATTGCAGCTGGCATCCAAACGGGAAATTAGTGGCATTTGCAACAAATAAGATACGACAGAATTATTATCTGACCGGATATGATAAAAAAATGAAAGAAGTATTCGACTTCGCTTCTGATATTGTAATATATAACGTCGAAAAAAACACAATATATAACTTTCCGAAAATTGCTTCTGAAAAAAGAGAGAATTTGCCATGTTGGTCTCCCGACGGGAAATATCTGTATTACACCTGCGCGAAAGAATATGTTACAGATATGCCAAACGAAGAGAATCTATATAGTTTAATGCGTGTCAGATTTGATGTTAATAATAATATTATGGGGGATCCGGAGACTATTATTCCCAGTGAGGAAACCAAAAAAAGTGTTGCATTTCCAACAATCTCCCCCAATGGAAAATTCATGCTTTTTTGCATGGTTGATTTTGGATATTTCCCGGTTAACAATAAAACCAGCGATTTGTATCTCATGGATATGAGAACAAACAAGTATTACAAGCCGGATATAAACAGTGATGAAAGCGAAAGTTATATTTCATGGTCAAGTAATAGTAAATGGTTCGTTTTCAGTAGTCGGCGTCTAGATGGTGTTACAAGCAAACCATTTATATGCAGTATTGATTCGCTGGGTAATACTTCAAAACCATTTATCCTACCTCAGGAGGATCCTTTATTTTATACGATCAATCATAAAAATTTTGCAAGGCCGGAACTGATTAAACATAAGTTCAATTTAAACTTCGGGGATTTAAAAGAAGTGATTTATTCAAAGGCGATTCAGGCTATAGATGGTTCCGCTGCTTCACAGGATTCTTCACATTGAGAAATACGAACCAGGTTTGCAAAATGCTGTTATAAATTAAAATATGAACATCATCATAAAAACTCCCTTAAATAGAAATGATTTCCATATCATTCGATTGACAAAGATATTTGTTTTAGCATTATCTGCAGTTTTTTTATTAGGGTTTACCGGGAATACCGAACTTCGCTCTGTTGATGGGAATAACTTTTCATCTCTAAAAGGAGTTGATTTTGAATCTCAAAATCAATTACAATCCAAACCACAAACGTCCGGGTCAGAGGATTATAAATTCGATGGGAGAATTTCGAGACAGGTATTGGAAAATTATCTGAGCCGGTCAATAACAATGCAGAGCTTTCTGACGGGTAAAGGCGATTTCGATGACAATCTTAGAATGATCAGTAGCATCGGTGCAAAATTTATTGGCCGAAGTATCTGTCAATGGGGTGGTGAGGCGGGTATGCTGAGTAATTTTGAAAAGGCGCGGGAACTTGAGGTAAAGGTGCATCAGGTAGACAAGGATATAATTTTACAGGCTTGTATCTTTGAGATTGTCAGTAATCAGGTAGAACAGGTTCCAGTCCCGGATTGGGCATTTACTGCCCTTGGCATGCCGGTTGAAAAAAGAAATTTCCATTATAACGATATAATTTATCCTGAAGGGCAACGTCGGGATTGGGATAGAAATAGCTCCGTACCTGATGTAAGCCGCCCTGAAACAAAGCTTTGGTTCTACTTCCTGGCAGCATCTTATATAGATATGGGCATTGAAGCTATCCACTTCGGTCAGGTGGAGATAATGAACAAAAACGACCCTGAAAATAAGAATTGGGAACAAGTATTCTCTTTGGTTCGGGCATATGCAACCGGGCATGCCCGCCGTCATTTTTTGATCTGCGATGGTCATGTTCCAAGCGGAGGATTGATATGTAATGGCAGACTGTTATTGGATTTCCATTCCTTCCCCTTAAGAATTATGGAAGTTCCGGGAAAACCCGAAGAAGCAATTCTGGAAGTCGGGCATACAGATGCAATCTATAATAGAAGTAAAGGAGGTTTGACATACAGCGGTTGGAAATGTGAGCATTTGCCATATTTAGTTGAATTTGACAATTATGGCATAAGTAGCCAGCCGGGAAAAGAAAAGGCTGGAGAAATTCCATTCTGGGTCTGGGGATACGATGAAATAAGTTGGTTTGGTCACCAAAGTAAACAATATCGCAGTGACTGGTTACACTATTCCTGGGATTGGGTTAAAAAAACAGACTCAAATGGTTTTCTCGAAATGCCTGGCAGCCGTACCGAAACATTGTCACATGACAAAAGAGATTGGTACTATGCAAATAAGGCAAGCAAGGCAGTACCCGAAGGGCTTGGTGACGAAGAAACGATACGCGACATTTGGGCAGCCCGAAAGTAACAGGGTATTATATTTCAGACGATAGTAATCAAATAAATAACTAATATTTTACCAATGAAAAAATTCCTGATAGTTCTCTCTACAAGTTTGTTTATTTTTAACATTGGAGTATTCGCTCAGAATAAACACTCTCAGATTACCAAATACCCGTCATATAAAGGATTGGTAATGGCAGGTTATCAGGGTTGGTTCAGGGCACCGAAGGATGGCCTGATGTACCCTGATGAAACCAGGATTAGTATAGACATGTGGCCGGACGTGAGTGAATATGAAAAAACATATCCAACCGGTTTGAAGTTAGCTGATGGAAGTACTGCCAGATTTTTCAACTCGACAGATAAAAGTACTGTTGATCTTCATTTTAAATGGATGAAAGAGTACGGTCTCGATGGAGTCTTTATGCAACGTTTTTTTAATTCGACAAAGCCTGGCTATGAAAGGGATGCCTCCAACACCGTTTTGAAATATGCCCTTGAAGCAGCTTCCAAATATGATCGGGCTATCGCCGTTATGTACGATCTTTCAGGTCTGAGAGCCTCAGGTGAAGATTGTTCTTCTGTAATTGAAGACTGGAAATTTCTTGTTGACTCATTAAAAGTAACCAACCAAACAGGTACCAAAACGTATCTCCATCACCGCGGCAAACCGCTGGTAACTATCTGGGGATTAGGATTTCCCGACAGGCCTTACGACATCCGGAATATCGGTATTCAGCGGTTAATTGACTTTCTGAAAAATGATCCGGTTTATGGTGGGTGTTCTGTAATGCTGGGGGTCCCTACTTTTTGGCGTGATCTGGATGCCGACTGTATTCACGATCCTTATTTACATGAGATTATAGAAAAAGCTGATATTGTCATGCCCTGGATGGTACAAAGATTTTCTCCGCTCCTGCATAATGATATGGATCGTTACCGTGACGAAATATTAGGTGATATTAAATGGTGTAATGAGCATAATATCGACTATGCCCCATGTGTATGCCCTGGATTTAGCTGGCACAACCTGAGTACCCATGCATTCCCTGATGATGTAAAACCGGTTGGTTCCATTCCCCGACAGGGTGGCCGATTTTATTGGCAGCAGATTTCAACTGCCATACTTGCAGGCGCTGACAGGCTTTACGTGGCTATGTTCGACGAAGTAAACGAAGGTACTGCTATTTTTAAATGTACGAATACCCCCCCGGTAAGTAAGGTTGCTCAATTTATTGATATGGATGGAAAACCATCAGATCAATACCTTTGGCTGACCGGTGAAGCTGCTAAGATGCTTCGGAAAGAAAAGCCATTATCTCTGAAATTACCTGAACGAAAATAGTAATCATTCTTTTTATTAAAATTATCAAAATGAAAACCAGAATTATCCGAGTGCTCATAATTACACTATTTGCTGTAGCGTGCTCTACTCCCAAAACAGTACAAAAAGACCCGGTAGATTATATAAATCCTTATATGGGCAATATCAGCCATTTGCTAGTGCCGACTTATCCCACCATTCATTTACCTAACAGTTTCATGAGAGTGTACCCTGAAAGGAGTGACTTCACCGGGGACCTGTTGAACGGGTTGCCTCTGATAGTTACCAGCCATAGGGGAAGATCTGCTTTTAATTTAAGCCCGTATCAGGGGGAAGAACAAAATATCAGCCCGGTAATTCAATACAGCTATGACCAGGAAGAGATTACCCCATATTTCTACTCGGTTTATCTTGATGACCAGAAAACACAGATCAGGTTCGCCCCATCTCACCAATCAGCTTTATATGAGATCAAATTCAATTCTGGCAAGCCAGCTTATTTAATTCTAAATTCTGGTGCCGGAGAATTAAAATGGAATGGGAAAGCTGTATCAGGTTTTCAAACTATAGGTAATGGTACTAACGTCTACATTTACCTTGAAACTGAAGTCGAGCCAGCAGGGACTTTTGTATTAAGAGAAGGAAAGCTTATCAGTTCATCAGGTTCAGAAGAAAAAAATGCATGCATAGTTTTAAAATTCGGGAATCAAGACACTTTGACACGCGTTCGTTATGGTGTTTCATTTATAAGTGAAGATCAAGCCCGGAAAAATTTGGAAAGGGAAATTAAAAACTATGACATAAATTCATTAGTTGCTGAGGGACGCAGGATATGGAACGAATCGCTTGTAAAGATCAAAGTGCAGGGGGGAAGCGACAATGATAAAGTAGTTTTCTACACTTCACTTTACAGGACATTTGAGCGTCCTGTGTGTATTTCGGAAGATGGAAGTTATTACAGCGCACTTGATGGGAAAGTTCATACTGACAACGGCGTACCGTTTTTTACAGATGATTGGATCTGGGATACATATAGGGCTGCCCATCCCTTACGGATTCTGATAGAACCGGAAAAGGAAAATCATATTTTGCATTCTTATATAGAGATGTCAGGGCAAATGAAAAATTTCTGGATGCCTACTTTCCCGGAAATAACCGGCGACAGCCGTCGCATGAATTCCAATCATGCTGTGGCTTCAATTCTTGAAGCATATGTTAACGGACTTCGCGGGTTCGATATTAACAAGGCTTATGAAGCTTGTAAAGGAGCGATCACTGAAAAGACCCTTGCTCCCTGGTCAGGTGCTTCTGCAGGCGAGCTCGATAGGTTTTACATTGAACATGGCTATATGCCTGCTTTACATGAAAATGAATCCGAGACAGTTCCTGAATTTAATAAGTTCGAAAAAAGACAAGCAGTAGCGGTAACTATGGGAACATCTTATGATGAATGGTGTTTGTCACAAATTGCCAAAGCGATTGGTAAAACGGATGATTACAAACTGTTTCTTAAACGTTCTTATAATTACCGCAATTTATTTAATCCGGTAACCCATTTCTTTCATCCTAAAGACAGCCACGGTAAATTTATACAACCTTTTGATTATATTTTTTCAGGAGGCAAAGGTGCCCGGGACTACTATGATGAAAATAATGGTTGGACGTATCGATGGGATGTTCAGCACAATATTGCTGATTTAGTTGGCCTCATGGGAGGAAGAACTGATTTTATAAAAAACCTTGATTCACTGTTTTCAGAACCTCTTGGCAAATCAAAATTTGATTTTTATTTTCAGTTCCCCGATCAGACAGGGAATGTCGGACAGTTTACCATGGCCAATGAACCTTCATTGCATATTCCATACCTGTACAATTATGTCGGTGAGCCATGGAAAACCCAAAAACGGATACGAAGCCTTTTGAATGAATGGTTTCGAAATGATCTTATGGGTGTTCCGGGAGATGAAGATGGTGGAGGGATGTCGGCATTTGTGGTATTCTCAAAAATGGGTTTTTATCCGGTTACACCCGGGTCAGGCACCTATAATATAGGAAGTCCGGCGTTTGAAAATACGATTGTTCATTTAGGCAATGGGAAAGAATTTAAGATTGTAGCCAAAAATTGCTCACAGCAAAATAAATACATTCTTTCGGCAAAGCTAAACGGGAAGGAATGGAATAAGCCATGGTTCTCACACGATGATATTAAAGATGGAGGAACTCTGGAACTTGTTATGGGCGACAAAGCAAATAAAGCATGGGGAAGCGCACCTAATGATGCTCCTCCTTCGGCTGAAACCTATGAGATTCCTCGCTAACGCTCGGAATGACAGGACTTTTGGGGAGACAAAGGGA
>OCZT010001559.1_pt1 | contig 23717 bp, 22 predicted proteins | sample 1539031 | NCBI WGS metagenome assembly OCZT01 (sample SAMEA3539308, study PRJEB22396) | soil metagenome | biome: tundra; feature: field; material: soil | place: USA | collected 2010-05 | depth 0.15 m | reverse complement strand
GAGAGGATTTGCTGGCCGCGGGATTGGCGGTGTTTGAGCGTGACGGCTTTGAGGGCGCGACCGTGGCGGCCATTCGCACCCGGGCGCGGACCTCAAATGGCAGCTTTTTCCATTTCTTCGGATCGAAGAAGGAGCTGGCGGGCACCCTGTTTCTGGAAGTGCTGCAACGCTATCACGCGGCGGTACTCGCGGCGATCGCCACTTCCTCGGGCGCGCAGGACGGCATCGGTCGTTTGATCCGCGCGCATCTGGACTGGGTGGTGAACAACCGGCGCGAAGCGCGCTATCTGTTCGAGATTTCCCGCAGCGAATGGACGGAAGCTGTCCGCGACGCGCAGCGTACCCAGAACTCGCGCCTCGCTGAAGGCATCGAGCGCTGGCGCGCGCCGCTGATCGCCCGCGGCGAACTATTACCTATGACGTCGACGCTGTTCTTCAGCCAGATCATCGGGCCTGCGCAGATCTTCTGCCGCGCGTGGCTGTCGGGTCGCGATCGCTCCGATCCAACGCATCAGGCCGACATTCTGATTGCCTGCGCGATCCGCGCGCTGGTTGCTCCGCAAGCCATTCAGAAAACCGGAGGCATGCCGTGAGTGTGGACCTCGACTCGAATCTCGACTTGGACTTCGCGCCTATCGCAAAGAGAATTCGCGAGAGCGTCGGCCAGCAAGGATTCATGACCCATATCGGTGCGGAACTGTCCGAACTGGTGCGCGGGTCATGCACGCTTGTCGTCGACCGTCGGCCGGAGCTCTTGCAGCAGCATGGCTTGTTCCACGGCGGCGTCACCGCCTTCCTGGTGGACAATGCCACCACGATTGCCGCGGCGACGTCGCGCGGCCAGCCGGCGCTGACGGCAGAATACAAATTGAATTTGTTGTCGCCTGCGGCCGGCGAGCGCCTGATCTGCCGTGCGCGCGTGATCAAGGCCGGACGGCAGGTCGCGGTCGTTGCCGCGGATGTCTTTTGCGTGATCGACGGAATTGAGAAACATACCGCAACTGCATTGGCGTCGATTGCGATGCTCACAGGGGAAGTGTCAGCGAAAATCCCAGGCCCGGCCTGGTAGGGCCGGACCTGGGCGGGTTCAATTCGATGTAGAGAAGCCGCGTTACTTCTCCGAAGCCGCGTCTTCCTGCGGCTCAGCGTCGTCGCGCCGGGCTTCCGGGTCGAAGAATTCGCCGGCGGCAGCGAGCGCTTCGGCGGCCGCGTCCTGATCTTCCTGACGGGTGCTGATGTCCTCGCCGCGATTGATGCGTTCGGCCTCATCCGCGCTGCGCGCGACAGTCACGCTCACGCCGACCTCGACTTCCGGATGCACGGCGATGGCGATCTTGTGCTTGCCGATGGTCTTGATTGGCGCGTCCAGCATGACCTGGCTACGGTTAATGGTGACGCCGTCGCTCTCAAACGACGCGATGACGTCGCGAACGGTCACCGAGCCGAACAACTGACCGGTTTCGGACGCCTGACGCAGCACGACGACGTTGCGGCCGTCGATCTTTTCCGCGACCTTGGTTGCTTCGCCCTTGGCCTGCAGGTTGCGGGCTTCGAGCTCGACCTTCATGCCGTCGAACTTGGCGCGATTGTCTGACGTGGCGCGCAGCGCCTTGCCGCGCTTCAACAGAAAATTGCGGGCAAATCCGTCCTTGACGCGGACGACTTCGCCCATCTGTCCGAGTTTGGCGACGCGCTCCAGCAAAATGACTTCCATATTCGTTCTCCTTTAAGGTGATGTGGATTGTGGGGTTGAGTTGAAGGGCAGAGTTCAGGAAGCGGGGAGGGGCGGTGGCCTCCTTTGCAGGTAGCGTCGGCGAAATCCGAAAACGGCATCGGCGAGGCCGAGAGCGACCATCGCCAGAACGGGCCAGCCGATCACCATCACGAGGGCGTAGGTGCAGCACAGCCAGATGGCGCGGCCTTTCAACGCCAGCGTCAACGTATGCAGCACCGCAAAGCCGGTGAGCGCGTAAGCCATCATCAGGGCTGCGGTGACGATCTGCGCCATGATCGCAAGCAGCCCGCCGGTAAAACAGAACGCTATTGCAACCGACAATGCAGCGAGCGTCATCGGCGGCAGCGCCGCGCTTCTCAGGTCGGGCCAGGGGCGGTGCAATCGGCCTGATGTCGCCGTGATTTTTGCGGCGAGCCAGAGGTTGAGCGTCAGCGTCATCATGGCGACAATGGCGGCCGCGGCCGGCGCGATGGTTACCAGAGCATCGATCCTTCGTTCAATTTCGCCTGACGAAGCCGGGTCGCTCTGGCCGATGATCCGCAGCAAGCCCCGCCGCAGCGCGCCGGTGATGGTGGCGGCGTCGGTGCCGAGCGTGAGCAGCGCCGCCATCGTGGTCAATGCGGCAAAGCCGGTGACCCAGAGCAGGACGCGGCCGACCGGATACCACTCGAGACCAGGCGCGACCGGCGACGCGCCGTTGCCTGACGAGACTCCATTGCTCATGGGCCGCCCCAGCAAGGCGAGATGCCCGAGCCACCAGGCGGGCAGCGCGACCGTGACGGCAAAGGCGATGCAATAGGGAAGGCCGAAGATCACGCCGAGACCGGTGGCCGCACTGATGCCGCCGATGGTGGCGCCGAGCGGTCCCCATCCGAGCGCCGCGACCATCAGCGGCAGCGGCGCCAGGTAAAACAGCAGCAACGAGATCAGCGCGCCCGATATGATCGAGGCGAACATCAGCGCCGAAGCGCAGCCGGCTGCAATGGCAATGAGAACGGTCATGATCATCAGCTGTCCCGCTCCCTTCGAGCGGTTAGAGGTTTTTGAAAACCTCAACCATCGGCAACCGGACGACCCGGAAGCCTTATGAAGATCTTCGATCCGCGGCGCCAACGCCGCGGATCGAAGAATTTCTTACCTAATGACGTAAGGCAGCAGACCGAGGAAACGCGAGCGCTTGATGGCGCGCGCGAGTTCACGCTGCTTCTTGGCGGAGACGGCGGTGATGCGGCTCGGCACGATCTTGCCGCGCTCGGATACGTAACGCATCAGCAGCTTGGAATCCTTGTAGTCGATCTTCGGCGCATTCGGACCCGTGAACGGGCAGGTCTTGCGGCGGCGGAAAAACGGACGGCGTGCACCAGCTTCAGCCATGATTCTTACTCCTCAATCGCTGCGTCGACGTCGTCGCGCGGACGGCGCGGACCACGGTCGCCGCGGTAGCCGCCGCCGTCGCGATCGCCGCGGAATCCGCCGTCGCGGTCGCCACGGAAACCGCCGCCACGGTCGTCGCGGTCGCGGTCGCGGTCGGCCTTGCGCATCATCGCCGAGGGGCCTTCCTCGTGCTCATCGACGCGAACGGTGAGATAGCGGATCACGTCTTCGCTGATCCGCTCCTGCCGCTCGATCTCGGCGACAGCCGCCGAAGGACCATCGATGTTCAGCAGCACGAAATGCGCCTTGCGATTCTTGTTCATCCGATAGGTGAGGGAACGTACGCCCCAGTTTTCCATCTTCACGACCTTGCCGCCGAGTTGCTCGACGATGCCGGTCATCTGGGTGGTCAGGTCCTCGACCTGCTGGGTGCTCGCATCCTGACGCGCGAGAAAAACATGCTCATAAAGAGGCATGGGTGTCCTTTCCAATGTTGGCGCGGTTCCCGGCGGCAAGCCCTTCGAACCCTTCGGAAAGGACTCGATATGCTCAGAAGGCGGAAGCACGGGACGACGGACCGACTGGTCCTGCCACATCAACATCGCCTGAAAGGTGAAATTGCTGAGACCGTCCGTTCAGCTCCCGGCCGGGATCCACGGATGGCGCGGTTTATACGGATTTTGAGTGGAATGGCAAGGGAAAGTGGTCGGTTCCCGCTGCCAGCTTTTCTGGTAATCGGCCGCCCATTCTGACGTCGGCATCGGCTGCGGGAGCAAGTTCCACAAGCTCGGCCGTCGGGACGCCGTGGGCGACGAAAGCGCCTTTGCCGTGCCCTTTTGCCTGATACATGGCCCGGTCCGCCGACCGCAACAGCTCATCGGCGGTGGTGCCGTCCTGCGGGGTAGTTGCGCTCCCGATGCTTATTCCGACCTGCAAAGATACCTGGTCGAGGTCAAATGGCTCGGAGATGCGTTCAATGATGCGTCGGGCAACCGTTGCGGCCTCGACCGGCGAAATAGCCGGCAGCAGCATGACAAATTCATCGCCGCCAATACGGCACAAAAAATCGATATCGCGAACGCTTTCGCGTAAGCGGCCTGCGACGGCAATCAGGACGGCGTCGCCCACGGCATGCCCGAATTCGTCGTTAACATCCTTGAAGCCGTCGAGGTCCAGGCAGAACACCGTAAATGGCCGGCGTTCCGTATCAAAAAACGACCGCGGCTCGCGCAACAACTCGTCGAAGCGCTTCAGCTTCATGACCCGGTTCGGCAGACCGGTAAGCGGGTCATGTTGGGCCAGCCAACGGTTTTCGCGCTCGGCGTGATAGAGGTCGAGCAAGGTCTTGTAGTTTTCAAGCAGGACGATGATGACCGCGGTCACATAAAACGGCACCTGCAACCCGATGATGAACAGATACGGGATCGGTGAGATCAAGGTCGCAAGCGTATAGGGCAGCGTCAGAACGCACATCAGGATGGCGCCATAACGAGGCGTGCCGGCGTTGCGGGAGGAGATTCCTCCAATCACGCTGGCCAGGCCGCTGCCTGCCAGCAGGATCAGCAGCCACTCGCCCGACGCAACGCATTGATAAGCCGCGGCCGAAAGCACGCTCGCCCAGGCCAATCCGGCGAGGATCGGCGTGATCGCGCTGCGGCTCCTCCCGCCGGCCGCGGCCTTTTGGAAAGCGACATGGATTGAAAGCCGGATGCCACCGAGCACAACTTCGGCCAGCAGCCACGCATAAGCCCATGCCTGCCCGGTGATGACGATGGCGATCGACGCCATGACCGCCATCGAGAGATGAACCACGACGAGCGCGTTCTTCCTCCCTATGCTATTATGCAGCAACTTTTTCTGGATGTCGTACGGCTGCGGTTGGGGACCCGCAATCACCCATCTGATGAATCGGCGCGAATATCGATCCCAGCCGTTTCCGGATCGCTTGCGCTGTTTGTGGCTGACCGGATTCATCGAAATGCCTACGCTCCAATAACGTGAATGTCTTCTTGTTAAAGGGCTGCGGCGCAATGCGGCTTAAGAAGCCGGGCATGTTGATGGGAGGGTTAATTTCGGATGACAGGAGTTGGTTTTGCAGCTTTCTCCGGCGTATCCGGAACCCATCAAGTCGACGGTTTCGGTTTTCCGCACGCAAGACCCGTGACATCCGGGTGCGCCGCAGTCTGTCAGCCGCTTGACATAACCGGCTTCTGCGGTGTCTTTCGGCCCGACTTTACGGATTTCCAGCGGCGTTCAGGGGTATTGATGACGGCTGCATTTACCTTTCCCGGGCAGGGTTCCCAGGCGGTCGGCATGGGCAAGGCGCTGGCGGAGGCTTTTCCGGCTGCCCGCGCGGTTTTCGACGAGGTCGACGCAGCGCTCGGCGAAAAACTGACCACCATCATCTGGGACGGTCCGACGGAGACCCTGCAGCTCACCGAAAATGCCCAGCCGGCATTGATGGCAGTCTCGCTCGCCACCCTGCGCGTGCTGGAGACCGAAGCCGGCTTCTCGGTCGCGAGGGACGCCGCGTTCGTTGCCGGACATTCGCTCGGCGAATATTCCGCGCTCGCCGCTGCCGGCAGCCTCAGCATCAGCGATACCGCGCGCCTGTTGCGCATCCGTGGCCTTGCCATGCAGAAGGCGGTGCCGGTGGGCGCCGGCGCAATGGCCGCTTTGCTTGGTCTCGATTATGAGGCCGCGGTGGCTGTGGCGAACGAGGCCGCGCAGGGTCAGGTCTGCCAGGCCGCCAATGACAATGGCGGCGGCCAGGTCGTGGTTTCCGGCGACAGGACCGCCGTCGAGCGCGCGCTCGAAATCGCCAGGGCCAGGGGCGCCAAGCGCGCCATGCTGCTGCCGGTGTCGGCGCCGTTCCATTGCCGGCTGATGCAGCCCGCGGCCGACGTGATGGCCAAAGCGCTGGCGGATGTCGCCATCGAGCGACCGGTTTCGCCCTTGGTGTCGAATGTATTGGCCATGCCGATTACCGATCCGGGCGAGATCCGCCGCCGCCTGATCGAACAGGTCACGGGAACCGTGCGCTGGCGCGAGTCGGTGGCGTACATGGCGAGCCACGGTGTCACCCGTTTTTTCGAGATCGGCGCCGGCAAGGTGCTAAGCGGGCTGGTCAAGCGCATCGCCGACGGCGCAGTTGGTATTTCGGTCGGCGGGCCCAATGATATTGCCTCTGCGAAAGACGCGCTCGCTGCGGCGCAGACGGCCTGAGCGGGGGAGAAAATGATGTTCGATCTGACTGGCAGGACGGCGCTCGTCACCGGCGCGACCGGCGGCATCGGTGGCGCGATCGCACAGGCGCTGCACTCGCAAGGCGCGACGGTGGCAATTTCCGGGACGCGGCGCGAGGTGCTGGACGCGCTGGCCGGGAAGCTAGGCGAACGGGTTCACGTGCTGCCTTGCAATCTCTCTGACACCGCCGAGGTCGAGGCGCTGGTACCGTCAGCGGAACAAGCCATGGGCCAGGTCGATATTCTCGTCGCCAACGCCGGCATCACCCGGGACAATCTGTTCGTGCAATTGCGCGACGAGGACTGGGACGAGGTCATCAAGGTCAACCTGACGGCGACCTTCCGCCTGGCCCGGGCCGCGACCAGGCTGATGATGCGCAAGCGTTTCGGCCGCATCATTGCAATCACCTCGATCGTTGGCGTCACCGGCAATCCGGGCCAGGGCAACTACACGGCCTCGAAGGCGGGATTGATCGGCATGATCAAGACGCTGGGCGCGGAATACGCCAGGCGCAACGTTACCGCCAACTGCATCGCCCCGGGATTTATCAAGACGCCGATGACCGACGCGCTTAACGACAAGCAGCGCGAAACCATCCTTTCGAAGGTTCCTGCCGCGCGGCTCGGAACGGCCGAAGAAATCGCTGCGGCGGCGGTCTATCTCAGCTCGAATGAAGCGGCCTATGTCACCGGGCAGACGATTCACGTCAATGGCGGAATGGCCATGATTTGAGCCGTTTACGAGTCCCCTTAACGGGGCGAGAGGCCGTTTCCGACGGCCGATTGAGGCTTATAGTCAAGGCTTGGGAAGTATGATAACCGAACCACGAACGGATGGGCAAAGAACGCCATTGCGGGATTTTGAAACCCTGTATATTGGCGGTGCGGAGCCTGCCGTCGTTCGCCGGGCCTTTGTCGGCTATGACGGGGCCAAATCAAGACTATGCGCGATTGCGAAGGAAAGTTTAACGACCACGATGGCTCGGATCGTCTTGGGGTCGGGTCTGATGGAACAAGCACGAGGTTGAACGATGAGTGAGATTGGCGAGCGAGTTAAGAAGATCGTGGTCGAACACCTTGGTGTTGAACCCGAAAAAGTGGTCGACAACGCGAGCTTCATTGACGACCTCGGCGCCGACAGCCTCGATACCGTCGAGCTCGTGATGGCGTTTGAAGAAGAATTTGGTTGCGAAATTCCCGACGATGCCGCGGAGACGATTTTGACCGTCGGCGACGCCACAAAATTTCTCGAAAAGAACGCGAAAAGCTGACGCCCCCGCGCGGTGCTGACGAAGCCGGCCGGGCCGTGGTCGTACGGTCCACCGGTTTCTTGTTGTGGGCCGCGATTCGTGGGCTGGAGTGCTTGATATGAGGCGGGTTGTCGTCACGGGCCTCGGCATGGTGTCGCCACTCGGCTGTGGCGTCGAACCGACCTGGAAGCGTATCCTCAACAGCGAGAGCGGCGCCAAAAAGATCGACACATTCGATGTCTCCGATCTGACCAGCCGGATCGCCTGCGTGATTCCGCGGGGCGATGGCACCAGCGGCACATTCAACCCCGACCTGTGGATGGAGCCGAAGGATCAGCGCAAGGTAGACGATTTCATCATTTTCGCAATGTGTGCGGCGCGCCAGGCGCTCGATGACGCCGATTGGCATCCTTCCACCGAAGACGACCGTTGCGCCACCGGCACGATGATCGGTTCCGGGATCGGCGGCCTGTCCGGCATTGCCGATACCGCGCTGCTGCTAAAGGAGCGCGGACCGCGCAAGGTATCGCCATTCTTCATTCCGGGGCGTCTGATCAATCTTGCCTCCGGTTATGTGTCGATTGAGCACGGCCTCAAGGGCCCCAACCATTCTGTGGTGACCGCTTGTTCGACCGGCGCACACGCGATCGGCGATGCAAGCCGGCTGATCGCGCTCGGCGATGCGGATGTGATGGTGGCCGGCGGAACGGAATCTCCGATTTGCCGGCTGTCGATGGCGGGATTTTGCGCGTCCCGCGCGTTATCCACCGGCTTCAACGATACTCCGGAAAAAGCCTCACGTCCCTACGACAAGGACCGCGACGGTTTCGTGATGGGAGAGGGCGCCGGCATCGTGGTGCTTGAGGAATATGAGCACGCGAAAAAGCGCGGCGCCAAGATCTATGCGGAGGTGATCGGTTACGGGTTATCCGGCGACGCCTATCATATCACCTCTCCGTCGCCGGATGGCGATGGCGCATTCCGCAGCATGAGCGCGGCCATGAAGCGCGCCGGAATTACTTCTTCCGATATCGACTACATCAATGCGCACGGTACCTCGACGCAGATCGGTGACGAAATCGAGCTCGGTGCCGTGGAGCGACTGTTGGGCAACGCCGCCTCCAGGGTGTCGATGTCGTCGACCAAATCGTCAACCGGGCATCTGCTGGGCGCCGCGGGAGCGGTCGAGACGATCTTCAGCATTCTTGCGATTCGCGATAACATCGCGCCGCCGACCATCAATCTTGAGAACCCATCGGTGGAAACGGCGATCGATCTCGTGCCGCAATCACCACGCAAACGCGAAATCAATGTCGCACTATCGAATTCATTCGGTTTCGGAGGCACCAACGCGTCCGTGATCATGCAGCGCGTGGCCAACTGACGCACCCGATCAAGAAGAGTCCACCGTTTCGCCGCATTCGGTGATAAATCCTAGATATGGGCGTAGACTATCGGCCGCTGCGGGAATTCGCGAGGCCCACGATTAAACCGACAGGATTCAGGTTGCATCGATGAGTGAGAGGCCGCCCATTTCGCCACGGAGCCCGCGCGCTGCGCTGGAGCCCGAGCAGGTCCCGCCGCCGCCAAAGCGGTCCGAGCGCGCCCGCAATCCGTTCGTTGTGGTCGGCAATGCCGTCATCACCATCGTGCTGGTGTTGATGATCGGCGCGGGCGGCGCATACTTCTACGGCAAACAGAAGATCGAGGCTCCGGGTCCGTTGCAGGAGGACAAGGTCGTCAACATTCCGGCGCGCGCGGGAATGACCGACATTGCCGATATCCTGCAGCGTGAAGGCGTCATCGACAACAATCGCTGGGCGTTCATCGGCAGCGTGTTTGCGCTGAAGGCGCGCTCCGAACTCAAGCCCGGCGAATATTCGTTCCAGAAGAACGCCAGTCTGCGCGATGTCATCGGCACCATGGTCGAAGGCAAGGTGGTCCAGCACGCCGTCACGATTCCCGAGGGCTTGACCTCCGAACAGATCGTGGCCCGGCTTTCCGAGAACGAGATCTTTGCGGGCGCCGTCCGCGAAATGCCGCGCGAGGGCACCTTGCTGCCGGAAACCTACAAATTTCCGCGCGGCACCACGCGCGACCAGGTGCTTGCGCGCATGCAGCAGACGCAGAAGCGCGTGCTTGCGGAGATCTGGGAGCGCCGCAGTCCGGACCTTCCGGTCAAGACGCCGGAACAGCTGGTCACGCTGGCCTCGATCGTCGAGAAGGAAACCGGCAAGGCGGACGAGCGCAGCCGTGTCGCGGCGGTGTTCGTCAATCGGTTGCGGCAAAAGATAAAGCTGCAGTCGGATCCGACCATTATCTATGGGCTGGTCGGCGGCAAGGGGACGCTGGGTCGGCCGATCAAGCGCAGCGAAATCCTGCAGCCTTCGCCCTACAACACCTACGTGGTTGACGGCCTTCCACCTGGGCCGATCGCCAATCCCGGGCGCGCCTCGCTGGAAGCTGCGGCCAATCCGGCGCGCACCCGCGACCTGTTCTTCGTCGCGGACGGCACCGGAGGCCATGCCTTTACCGAGACGTACGACCAGCATCAGAAGAACGTCGCCAAACTGCGCACGATGGAAAAGCAGATTCAGAATGACACGGTCGAGCCGGCTGACGATCCCCCGCCGGCCGCAGCGGGTGCGCCAGTCGACGCCAACCCAACAGCCACGACCACGAAACCGGCCCCACCGAAAAAGCCTGCCCGCAGCGCCCCGGCCCGGCAAGGCGCGGCGCAATCGACGGCGTCGCCCCCCGTGGTTCAACGCTAGCGCAGCCACGCCGGCAGCGGACCGGAACTGAATTCCACTTTGCCCGAAAACGCTCTAAGGTCGCGCAGTTCTTAGCTTGCGAATCTCACATCCGTAAACGTCGGAGAATTACACGCGATGGCGCTGTCGAGCATGACCGGTTTTGCCCGAAGCCACGGCGCAAGCGGACCATACGCGTTCGAATGGGAATTGAAGTCGGTCAACGCCAAAGGCTTTGACCTGCGCATGCGGCTGCCGCCCGGATGGGACGACCTCGAACTGTCAGCCAAGAAGCGCGCCGGCGAACTGCTGTCGCGGGGTACGGTGTACGCCAATTTGAACGTCAAGCGCACCAACGCGGTTTCGACGATCCGCATCAACGAAGAGGTGCTGGCGTCGATTGTAAGGGTTGCCGGTGTACTCGCCGGCAAGATCGATGCGGTGGCGCCGAGCATCGATGGGCTCCTGGCGATCAAGGGCGTCATCGAGGTCGTCGAGCCGGAAACCAACGAGGCGGAGGACAAGGCTGCGAAGGCCGCTGCCGCGGCAGCGTTCGAACAGGCGCTCGCCGAGCTCGTTGAGATGCGCCGGCGCGAGGGCGTGACGCTCGGGCAGATTCTTGCGCAGCGAATGGATGAGATCGAAAGCCTGGCGAAGAAGGCCGAGGCCGCCCCCGGCCGCAAGCCCGACGCAATCAAGGCGCGGCTTGCCGAGCAGATCGCGGCGTTGCTCGAGTCGTCCGATCGCTTCGACCCCGATCGGCTCAATCAGGAGGCGATCATGATCGCGGCCAAGGCCGACATTCGCGAGGAACTCGATCGCATCGCCTCGCATATCTCGCAGGCCCGCGAGATGATCGGCAAGGGCGGACCGGTCGGGCGGCGGCTCGATTTCCTGGCGCAGGAATTCCACCGCGAGGTCAACACCTGCTGCTCCAAGTCGAACGATATCGAATTGACCAACACCGGCCTTGAAATGAAAAACGTGGTCGAGCAATTCCGCGAGCAAGTCCAGAATCTGGAGTGATATATGACGGCTGGCGGCCACGGCTTCGACGGGGTTGAGCGGCGCGGACTGATGTTCGTGCTGTCATCGCCGTCGGGCGCGGGAAAGACCACGCTGTCGCGTCTGCTGATCGAGCGGATGCCCGGCCTGAAGATGTCGGTGTCGGCGACCACGCGGCCGATGCGGCCCGGCGAAGTCGATGGCCGCGACTATCACTTCATCGACAGGGCGAAGTTCGATACGATGCTGAAGCGAGCCGAATTGCTCGAGTCGGCCACTGTCTTCGAGAACCTTTACGGCACCCCCCGTGCGCCGGTCGAGGCAGCCTTGTCGGCAGGACAGGACGTGCTGTTCGATATCGACTGGCAGGGCACCCAGCAATTGCGGGAAAAGGCGCGGGCGGACGTTGTCAGCGTGTTTATCCTGCCGCCGTCAGCCGCCGACCTGGAAAAACGCCTGCATTCGCGCGCGCAGGATTCCGACGACGTGATCCGGGGACGGATGAGCCGCGCCAGCCATGAAATGAGCCATTGGGCGGAATACGATTATATCGTGATCAATCACGATATCGATGAAGCGTTTGCCGAGGTGCAGTCGATCCTGAAGGCCGAGCGGCTCAAGCGCGAACGCCGCACCGGCCTGACGACGTTCGTGCGCGAGCTGCAGCGGCAGTTGGAGAAATAGCAGGACGTCAGGTCGGGGCTCGTTTGGATAGTTGCGAGAAAAATTCCGCAGTCCTGTCGCTGGGGTCACCAGTTTCGATCGAGGTCGTGTGCGAAGCCGGTCCGGCGCGGGGCTTCCGCTCCTGGGTGAGCCGACAGCAGAATACTATCGTCATCTGTCGATTCCCAGATCGCACCTCGACGCTTGCGAATCCTACCTCGCCGCGGGCGTCGTGTGCTGATGAATTTGAAAATGACGCTTCCTATTATGCCCGCGAGCGCCAGCGCTCCGATCAGCGCGGCGAACTGCATCTGCGCGGAATAGGTTGGCGTTTTCGATGACAGGTCGGCCGGCGCGAAGCGGCCGGCAGCGAGGACGGAAGGCGGTTGAGTTCGTGAGGCTGAGTTCACGCTTGCGACCGTATCGCTCTTAAACGGCATCGGATTGGTCGAGGGGTTTGAACCCGACGGATCGGGCCAGCGCGAAGCGACGATCGATCGTTGCGCCTCCGCGTCCGGCGTCCTCGTAGCCCCGCCATTTTCCCTGATCGCTGCATCCGCTGGCATCGCCGGTGTCAGCGCATCGTTGCGGCTCGGCTGTTCGATACCCGCCTGCGCGGGTAGTTCAGCGTGAGCGTTCGCTATCGAACGTTGCGTCGCCGCTTCTGCCGGCGAAATCGGTTTCGCAGATGAAGACGAATTCGGCAGGGCGGTTTGCGAAAGCTCTTCGCGCTCCTCTCTGAGATACCAGCAGTGGCGTTTGGTGGCGTGATCGACACGGTAATACCAATGACCGCCCTCAGGCGTTTGGTCCTTCGGCCCGGAAAGGCAATCGTCGGCCGCGCGCGCCGCGCTGTGCGATATTGTCGCGAGAGCGGCGCCTGCGAGAAAGCTGGCGAAGATTGCTGACACGAATTTCGCGGTTCGGTTTGGCATGTGCATCTCCGGTGATGATACGCGGTGCTTCACGCCCCAAATCTCCGCAAAGACTTGGGTCGCAATGAGCCGCAATTCCGGAGGGCATAGGGCTTAATTTAGGCTCGTCTTCGCATCGGCGAGGCCCAACATCAGCCTGAAGAATAAGCGTTGGGGGCGGGGCGCGAAAAGCGCCGCCCCGCCTGTCTGGAGCGGCGCTACTCGCTCGCGAGCACGTCGCTGAACAGCACGTAGCGCGATCCGTCGAAACGCACCAGCCGCATCTGTTGGATCGGCCGCAGATCGGTCGGGCTGGTCTTCAGACGGATCCCGGGCAGCAGCAACGGCAGCTCCATGTCCAGATGGGAGGCCTGCTTCATGATATTCTCGCGCGTAAGATTGTCGCCGCACTGTTTGAGGAGCTGGACTACCGCGAAGCCGATATTGTAGCCATAGGGCGCGTAGTAATCGCTCTTGTCGACGCGCGGGTTGTACTTGTCCATCCACACGTTCCAGGCTTGCATCGCCGGATCGTCTCTCCACTGCGGGTCGGCCGGATCCTTTTGATAGGCCGCGGAGATGATGCCCTTTGCTGCTTCAAACCCGGCCGGCCTGATCGCGCCCGCAATCGAGGAACCGACGCTGACCACGATTTCCTGCGGATGCCAGTCGATGTCGTAGGCTTTACGAATGGCTTGCGCGGAGAATTTGGGCACCGTGACAATGAAAAATACGTCGGCGCCCGAAGCCTTCAGCGTGACCACCTGGGAATCGATGGTCGGGTCGCTGGTGTTGTAAGTCTGTGATGATATGATCATCGTCGACGCCTTGTCGCCGAGCCCGCGCCTGAATCCCAGGAGATAATCGCGGCCAAGGTCGTCGTTCTGCGACAGGATGGCGATCTTCGCGTCAGGCTTTACCGAAAGAATGTATTTGGCGTAGATCTCGCCTTCCGATGCATAATGCGGTGTCCAGCTCATCGTCCACGGATAGTGCTTGGGGTCATTGAAGACCGTCGCGCCCGAGCCGATGAAAAGATGAGGCACCTTTTGCTGGTTGATGTATTTGACCACGGCCATATTGGTTGCGGTGCCGACCGGATTGACGAGGAACAGGACCTCGCCGCTTTCGATGAGGCGTCTGATCTGTTCCACCGTCTTGGGCGGGCTGTAAGCGTCGTCAAGACTGATGAAATTGATCTTGCGGCCGTTCACGCCGCCTTGTTCGTTGATCATCGTGAAATAGGCGGTGGCGGAGACGGCGCCCGCCGAATAGGCCGATGCAGGGCCGCTATATGGCGTCGTGGTTCCGATCTTGATCTCGGTGTCGGAGGCGCCGGGACTGTACTGCTTCTGCGCCAAAGCCGGCTTCGCGGCCACGACCAGCGCAAGCGCCGCCAAAGTAACAAGTGTCGAACGATTTCCCCAAGCCATTAGAGTCCTCCCTGTTTAAGCGAGGCTTACACGGCACTCTGCCTCTTTTGGCGAGGCTTACAAGACGCTCTGCCTCAATTCTTCAGCACGATACGCCCGACGACTTTTCCGGCCCGCAACTCGTCGATCCATTTCTGGACGTCGCCCATTGGCTCTTCTTTCATGGGCGTCGGCTTGATCTTGCCGGCGCGTGCGAGCGCCATCAACTCATGCCCTTCCGCCAGCGTTCCGACCATGAAGCCCTCGATCGTCATGCGCTTGTAGATCCATTGTACCATAGGCAGGCTGAAATTTCCTCCCATCAATCCGGAGACCACGATCTTGCCGCCACGCGCGAGCGCGGCGACCGCAAAGGCCATCGATTTTTCGTTACCGGCAAAATCGATGATCTCGTCGAACCCGCCCTCGGTTTCCCTGATGATGCGTTTGACCACGTCGGGCTCGGAGGGATCGTAGGCCACATCAGCGCCGTTCCCGAGCGCCGCCTCGCGCGCGGCGGGGCTCAAATCCGCGACGGCGATCTTCTGGCTGAACATGGCTTGCGCGAAGGCCAGCCCCATCATCCCGACGCCGCCGAGACCGATCAGCAGCAGATTGCGCTGCCGCGGCCGGTCCACCAGGCGCTTCAGCGCGCCGTAGGCGGTCACACCGGAGCACATCAAGGTCGCCGCCTGGTTGACCGGCAACGGACCGTAATCCAGCAGGTATTTTGCGTCCGGCACCAGCACATGGCTGGCGAAACCCCCGTCGATGGCGACGCCGAGAAAACGCTGCTTGACGCAGAGATTTTCGTCGCCGTTCAGGCAGTCGCGGCATTGGCCGCAGCCGATCCACGGAAATACCGCTTTCTTGGTTCCGATCAGGTCCTTCGCAACATCCGGACCGACTTCCTCGACGATCCCGGCGATCTCGTGCCCCAGCGTGAACGGCAGCGTCATGCCGCGTGTGGTATCAAGCTTCTTGCCGCCGCCGAGGTCAGCATAACCGTCCTGGATATGCAGGTCGGAATGGCACAGTCCGCAGCGTTCGATACGGACAAGGACTTCCTTGCCTTGCGGCTTCGGCGTCTCGACGATGGTCTCACACAGTGGCGCATCGAACTTGACAAGCGATTGACGACGCATGAGCGCCATGGGGTCTTCTCCTTAGGGCACGATCATTCCTGTGTTTCGTATATCGGTCAATTCGCGCGCCATGGCAACAAAGCCGCTGACCGGAACGGTCTCGGCGCGCCGTGTCAAATCGACATGCGCCGCCGCGGCCAACCGGGCCGGATCGACAGCCAATGATTTGAGGCTTTGCCGCAGCATTTTCCGCCGCTGGCCGAACGCCGCCGCCGCCACCAGCTCCAGCGCCCTGCGGTCGCACGGCTCCGGCGCGCTGCGGGGCACCAACCGCACCACGGACGAGGTGACCTTGGGCTGCGGCACGAATGCCGCGGGAGATATATCGAACAGGATTTTTGTCTCGGCGCGCCAGTTCGCGAGCACGGCCAGCCGTCCGTAGGCTTCGTCATTCTCTCGCGCGACGATCCGCTCCGCCACTTCGCGCTGAAACATCAATACCATCATGTCGTACCAGGGCGGCCACGGCTCGATCGACAGCCAGTCGATCAAAAGCGTGGTCGCGATATTGTAGGGCAGGTTGGCGACGATTTTCGCAGCCGTGCCGCCGAGCAGTGGCCGTGGATCGAAATGCTGCGCGTCGGCGCAGATTATCTCCAGCCGTCCCGGATATCGCCTTGAAATCTCTTCGAGGGCCGCCACTGCGCGCTGGTCGCGCTCAACCGCGATGACGCGCCGCGCGCCCAACGCCAGCAAGGCGCGGGTGAGCCCGCCGGGGCCGGGGCCGATCTCGACGATAACAGCATCTTCGAGGGGGCCCGCCGCGCGCGCGATCCGCGCGGTGAGGTTGAGGTCCAGCAGGAAATTCTGGCCAAGCGATTTGCGAGCCGACAGGGCATGCTGACGAATGACCTCGCGAAGCGGCGGAAGGTCGTCGATCGCGCTCATGCCGGCGGTGCCGCCGCCATGCGGGCGGCCAGCCGCAATGCCGCGATCAGGCTGGACGGATTGGCCCGGCCGGTGCCGGCAATGTCAAAGGCCGTGCCATGATCCGGCGATGTGCGAATGAACGGCAATCCCAGCGTGACGTTGACGGCGTCGTCGAATGCCAGCGTCTTGACCGGAATCAGCGCCTGATCGTGATACATGCAGATCGCGCAGTCATAGGTTTTTCGGGCGGCATCGTGGAACATGGTGTCCGCCGGCAGCGGCCCCCTGATCTCGATGCCGTCGCCGCGCAGGATTTCGATGGCAGGTGCCACGATCGTCTGGTCCTCGGTGCCGAGCGAGCCGTCTTCGCCGGCGTGAGGATTGAGGCCGGATACCGCCAGGCGCGGATTGGCGATGCCGAAACGGGCCTTCAAAGCCGCGGCCACGATGCGGACTGTCGTGACGATCAGGTCACTCGACAGCTGCGCGATCGCGTCACGCAGCGAAAGATGGATCGTCACGGGCACAACGACGAGGGCAGGGGACCACAGCATCATGACAGGTTGCGGTGTATGGCCGTCGGTCGCCGCGAGTTCGGCGAGAAACTCGGTATGACCGGGATGCCGGAATCCGGCGCGGTAGAGAACGCTCTTGGCAATCGGATTGGTGACAACCGCGCTGGCCCGTCCGGCGATGACGTCGCCGACTGCCTGACGAATGGAGGCTATCGCTGCGTCCGCACTGGTGTTGTCCGGTTGACCAGGGCGCGCAGCCGCCGCATGGCCGGTGGCCACCACCGGCAATGCGTCCGCGAATGTACCGAGTGCATCTTCGGCGCGAACGTCGGCGAGCTTGACGTTGAGTCCGAGAGCCTTCGCCCGGTTACTGAGGAAGTCGCGATCGCCGAGCAGGTAGAATGCCGGGAGCTTCAGCTCATCCCGGCGCAGCCACGCTTTGATGGTGATGTCGGGCCCGATACCCGCGGGTTCGCCGGATGTCAGCGCGAGGGGCTTTGCCATGCGTCAACGATATTCGATCATCGCGGCTTTGCGGCATTCCTGCAGATAGGCTTTCGACTTCGCTTCGTATTTCTCGGCATACATCTTGTCCCGGATTTCCTTCTTTTTCGGCGTGTCGACGGTGGTCGGCTTCCTTCCGCACAGCGCCACCATCTCGATGCCCTGTTTCGTGACCTCGGGCGGGGTCAAATGGCCGACCGGAGTCTTGTCGAGCACTTCACGAACGGCGACCGGTATGTCGGCCGAGGTCTTGGTCACGGTGTCGCGTATCGCGGCATTTTGCATGGACTTGAAGAACGCGTTTGCCTCATCGCAGGTCTGCACGCGGCTGCGCAGCGCTTCGGCTTCCTTTTGCCTTACCTCGACGGCGGCGGGTGCCGATCCTCGCGGGACGATCAAAACGATCGGCTGCATCTTATATTCGAAGCTCTCGGCCTCCTGCTTCTCGTCGCCGCCGCTGGCCTGGACAGCGGCGGCGACGTCCTTCTCGCCGACCTGGAGGCTCTCCTTGTATCGTCCGCGGACCAGGCTGGTCCAAACCATCTCGGCCTTCATACGGGCTTTCAGCGTGTCGGGTCGAATGCCCTGACTTTCGAGAGATTTTGTCAGTTGCTCCGGCGTGATTCGCATCCGGGAACTCATCGCCGCGTAAGATTGATCGATATCGGAGGCAGTAGGGTCGACGCCAAATTTCTTGCCTTCCTTGATCTTTACCTTTTCATCGATCAGTTCGTCGATCACCTGCTGTCGGTCCGCAGGCTTGTGAGTCGTCAGGAAGGTCAGCTTGCTGCGCTGTTCGATATCGTAATTGGTGATGGGTTCGCCATTGACCATGATGGCGACGGTTTGCGCATGCAACGGCAATCCGCAGCCCATCACGATGAGCCCCGCGGCACATCCAAGGATGACGGACGAAAGGCGATGAGAGAATGCGGTCGTCAAAATCATATTCGCCATATCAACCGATTCGAATTGGAGCGGCGCGCCGGGAATTCGACCTGCGGCAGCGCGCCGACGCCGGTTCTATTGAATACCCGCGGTTGGGCTAGCTGACGCGGCCGTATTGGCAATGGTCCGCAGGCCGATCTGAAACATAAATGCGTGACTGAGCACGGGCGGCGTGGTGCCAGCGGAGTAGGTGTAGGACGTGACGTAGTTGGCCGCCAGCACGAAGCAGTCGTCGACATATCCGGCGCCGACGATGTATTGATTGAGCTTGTTGGCCTCGAGATCCCATCGGGCGGCTCCCGACACCACCCAGTTCGCTGCTACCTTGATCGAGCCGCTGCCCAGCAATCCTTCGCGACGGGTCAGGTATCCCAGTTCCGGTTGCTTGGCATAATCGCCATACATCAAGCCGATTGACCAGCGGTCGAAGCTCGCGCGGCCTTCAGCCTCGAAACGCTGAACGTTCAGCGTTGCCTCGTCGAGGCGCGCACGCGTGCTGAAAGTATAAGTTCTGTTCGGCGAATAGTTGACGCTGGCGACATAATCGGATCGCGGGGTCGCGAGACCGGAATCGACGCCGGTATTGGTTGGGTCCGCAACCGCGAATGAGTTCAGGCCGAACAGCTGATAGGACTGTCCGAACAGCACCTTGACGGAGCCGCCACGGTCGAATTGTGTAGTCGTCTGCACGCCGACATTGGCGCGGCCGCCGCCTTCAACACGGTCGTAACCTGAGAATTTGTCGACGCTGAACAGGTTGCTGGCGTCGAACACCATGCTCTGTGCGTCTTCATTGGGAAGCTTGCCCGCATAGGATTCATTGGGACGAATGATGACCTGTGCGATCGGCTCGATCGTCGTGGTGCCCCAGGGCTGAACGTTGATGAAGGGATAGCGATATTCGAGGCCGACCGTCGGCATCACACGCAGGGCCTGCGTGTCGCCGACCGGAAGGAAGTTCGAAACGCCCGGCTGGTTCGAGATCGAGGCATCGATCGCATCCGCGCGGATGCTCGCAAAAGGCGTCCAGATTTCGCCCGCGGAATCGGTGAACGATCGCCGCCACTGCGCCTCACCCGTCAACCGCGTGTAAGTCCCCGGCATGCCGCGAAGCAGGCATTGCGCCGGCAACCGCGCGAGTGGATCGGCCGACGCGGTCAGACACAGGCCATTGGTGTTTGCAATTGTCGTTATCGGGTCGAAGGCGGCGGTATCGCGCGTGAGGCTTGTGAAGTTTGTCTTGTAGCTGAATTCTCCGCCAAAGATCGGGCTGTTGAGCACATTCGAATAATCGACGACCGGGTGAATCACGGGAACCTTCTCCTGGAAACCCGAGAAGCTAAGATAGTAGATGGTCCGCGCGTCGAAGTAGCTGCGATTGCCGACGCCGGTCAGATACAGCTGGGAAATGGCTTCCGTCGGCAGGCTCAGAAACGAGTTCAGCGGATCCCTGTATTGGGCCAGCCTGTAATCCGAGAAAAAGTAGTAGTCCGAGAGCAGCACGCCGTCCCAGCCCCACACCCATTTGTCGTTCAGCGCGAACTGGCCCTTGGTGTCGACGCCACCGCGGAATTGGCGATCGCCCGGTTGTCCTGCGAACGCGCCGGGATCCAGCTGGTCGATGCCGTAGGCGCGGATTTGATACGATCCGTTCAGCAGGCGCTGACGGAACTCACCCTGGAACAGCACGCCCTGCCGGGTTGTGAAGCGCGGGTTGAAGGTCGCGTCGTAGTCCGGAGCGATGGCCCAGTAGAACGGGGTTTCGATGGCATACCCGTAGGTCGAATTCGAGGTGTAGGCGGGCATCAAGAACCCCGTCTTGCGCTTCACGGTCGGATCGGGCGTCGAAAAATACGGCAGATACGCCATCGGAACGCCGAAGAACTCCAGCTGTGCGTTCTCGAAGTACAGCATCTTGTCGGTCTGGTCGTGAATGATGCGCGCGCCCTTGACCTGCCACAATGGCGGCTTCTTCGGATCGTCCTTACAGGGCGCGCAGGCGGTATAGACGCCGTTTTCGAACACGGTGTAGTTGCCGCTGGTGCGGTCCGCGCGCGTCGCAGCCATCCGCGTCGCGTCCGCGGTGTCGACGCGCAGCGAGTCGACGAACCCGTCGCGGTAGTCGTCGCTCAAATCCATAATGTTCGCGTAGGTAATCTTGCCGTCCGCATCGGTCATGCGGATGTTGCCTTCGGCATGAAGCCGCTTGGTCTTCTGATCGTATATGACCTTGTCGGCCTCGACGCTGGTTCCGTTGTAGAACATCTGCACGTTGCCGACCGCCGACACCCGCGAATTGTTGTAGTCGTAATCCACCTCGACCGCCTGGACCAGCATCTGTCCGTCGTTGGCAGCACGGGGCGGTACCGGCCGAGCGGGTCTGGGATTGTAGGTAAAGCTTTGCGCTGAGGCTCGGGTTGTTGTCGCAACACCGAGCGTGCCGGCAAGGAGGAACCCGAAAACCAGGGCAAGAACGGGTCTGCTAACGGCGGTCAAGCGAGCACGATGACGGCGCACGGGGGTGCGCCGCCCGAACGCAGGCGACCTTCTCTGGCGGGCGGCGACAACAGCCACTACCCGTCCTCCTGGTACAGCAAGGCCAAAAAACCGGTGAGGCCACCGACGACCACAGGCAGCCACGCCGAAGCGATCGGATGCATCAACTCAGCCTTGCTCAAATCCTCAGTTACTTTCGACAGAACGTAGAGCAGAAAGCCCGCACCCACGCCACTCAAAACCATCTTTTGCACGCCGCCGAAGCGGAAGAACCGCAGGCTGACGGCCGCTGCCAGCATCACCATTGCAGCCAACAAAAACGGTTGTGCGAGAAGCTTGTGGTACTGCAAGCGGTACCCGGCGGTCGCGAATCCGGAGCTTTCCGAGGATCGGATATAGCCGGGGAGTTGCCAAAAAGACACAGTCTCGGGCGTGGAGAAACTATTGCGGACTTGGGCGGGCGTCAGACTGGTAGCGAGGGAAAAGCTGTCCTGGTCGACCGGAGGTCCGTCGAGGGAGTAACGGCGGGCGGATTTGAACAGCCAGCGGCCCTCCTCAAGCGTTGCCTCGCGCGCTTCGATCCGCTCCTTGAACTGGTAGTTGGTATCGAATCTGAACACGGTGAGCCCGGTCAGCCGCACGCCCTGCTGCTCGCTGCGGACTGCATTGATGATGGCCTGGCCATCACTGTTCACCTGATTGATCCAGAAGCCGGATGCGTCCTGTATGCCGCCGCCGGGAGCAGAGCCGAACAGCTCCGCTTCCATCCGCTTGGAGAGTTCGCGCAAATTGGCGGACATCGGGTTGTAAGCGGTGGTCGCCAGAATTCCGAGCACGACCGCGCTTGCCAGCGCCGGCGCGATGAACTGCCACGCAGAAACGCCCGCGGCGCGCGCGACCACGAGTTCCAGTCGCCGCGAAAGCGCCAGATAGCAGGTCATCGCCCCGATCAGGATGCAAAACGGCATCATCTTTTCGAGCAGTTGCGGTACGCGGAACAGCGACGTCTCCGCGACCGTGATGGCGGATGCCGAAACCAGCCCCGAGGTCTTTCTGACCATCTCGATGTAATCGACCAGCACCAGCAGGACGAAGATGCTGGCAAACACGCCGAGCGCCGAGACCACAAAGCGGCCGGCAAAATATCGTCCAAGCGTGTTGGTCATCATGCTCATGCTGTGGCGGGCCGCCCAAAAAGCCGCAGAAGACGCGCGTTCGATCTGTTGATCGCTTCGATCAGCGCAGCGGGCGGTTCCACCACGACGCCCCAAATGATGATCCAAAGACTTGCGCCGATGGCTGCCGCCAGCATCAGATATTGAATGACCGCAGCGAGCGGCGATTTCACCGTCATGACGGAGCAGGCGAATCCGGCTATGCGCAGCCCGAACACCGCGAGGATGGAACCGCCGATCGAAAAGTTGCGGCTCTGACGCGTCGTGCGCGGGGCACCGAGAAACGCAAAGGTCAGCGCGGCGAACGCAAAGGGATAGATCGGCGACATCAGACGGTCATGCAACTCGGCGCGAAACTGTCCGGGCAACTGCTGATAAACCGGATCGTCTGATGACGGCGAGAGCAATTCCCAGAGGTAACGTTCGCGAATGCCCAATGTGACGTCGTGGCCTTGATTCGAGAATTTCGACATGTCGAATGCGTAACGACCGAACGCCACCAGCGCCGGATCGCGGTTGCCGGCTTCGAAGCGTTCGAGATTCCCGTCCTCGAGGATCAGAAACGAACCGCCCTCGTTCTTCAGGACCGTTCCATGGTCGGCGATGATGGTGACACGTTCCTTTGGATCGCGGCGGTCATCGACAAAAATGCCGACGAGCACGCCGCCCGGCTGCCGCTCGCGAATCCGGATGGTCAGGTTCTGATCGAGCTGAGCGAAGCGTCCCGGTTGCAGGATATTGGCGAGCACATCCGCCGTGATCTCGGCGTCCCATTGCTTGATACGGCGCATGCCGTCGGGGGCAAGATAGGCGGCGATGAAAGCAACCATGATCGCCACCGCGCAGGTGGCATAGAAGAACGGACGGAACAGCCGGAACGGCGAAAAGCCGGCGGCATTCATCACGATGATCTCCGAATCGGTGGCGAGCTTGTTCAGGGTATGTGCGATCGCGATCATCAGCGCGATCGGCGAGATGATCAGCACCAGCGCCGGAATGACCAGGCTGGTGATGCCGAGAAAGGTTATGATCGTCTGACCCTGGCTGGTCATCAGGTCGATGCCGCGCAACGCCTGCGTAATCCAGATCACCCCCGTCAGGCTGACCAGAACCATCGCAAACGACGCCAGCGTCGTGCGAAAAATATACTTGTCGATCGACCCCATCGTTACCGCGCGATCCCCACCCTGCGAACTGGCAATGCAACTCGCGACCAATCCCGAAATCGGGATCCCCTTTGGTCGCGCCCGTCCAGCCGGCTCACTCTCTCACTACCATCCCTTTGATCCGTCAACAAAATGGCTGCGCCATGGCGCCCTCGGGATATGGTTAATTATTCGTGCTATGTGGCCTTCCAGCCACGGGGACGCTTGGCAGCGCAGCGGCTGACAGGTCATAGTGCCCCGGAACATGCTCTTGACGGATGTGCATCGCGGCCGAAGAGAACATACGAAGTAACGCCCGGCGGGTTCCCGGCCAGCGACAGCCCTGATTTTTGGAGGATTTGCCTATGCCCGACGCCGTCAAGGTCGGCTTCGTTCCGTTTTCCACCGCCCCGCGCGGCATTCTGGTGGTATTTTGCGACGATACGTTGAAATTCGGTGCGGCGACCCGCAAGACGCTGGGCGCGGCGGCCAATTTGGTCAGGCGCGCCGCTGACACCAACCAGTTCAAGGGAAAGAACGGGTCCACGCTCGATATTCTGGCGCCGGA
>OCZT010001558.1_pt1 | contig 23747 bp, 23 predicted proteins | sample 1539031 | NCBI WGS metagenome assembly OCZT01 (sample SAMEA3539308, study PRJEB22396) | soil metagenome | biome: tundra; feature: field; material: soil | place: USA | collected 2010-05 | depth 0.15 m | reverse complement strand
CGACGATCGACGCCGAAATGGGGAAAATTGGCCCCGGCCCGCAGGGTTGCGGCGACAATCGGGCCATACTTCATTCTCGCCCTCGACGGTGGACCCGCCACAGCCTTCGGGCTCGGCTTCGTCTGGCCCGATTTTTCGCTCGCAACGCCATCCACCCCAGTAGTGTGAACAGGCCCTAGAACTCGCTCCGAAGAGCTGAGGCAAAATGGCAGGGCATCTTAGATACAAAGGCTCCGAAATGGGTTTTCTGCCTCAAATAGAATCAATATTTGTATTATCAAACGATCTATAATTTATACGAACATGACTTTCGCGGTATTTGCTTCCATTTTCAAAGTTCCCGACAAGAGTGATTGCCAGTCGTATTTTCGGAGGGCTACTATTCGGGTAGTTCAACCGGGTTAGCGCGTCAAGACCCGGTAATTCGCCAATATGCAGTTGTTCCCTATTTCACTGAGCTTCACCAACCGGCGCCCCTAAACGACGCCCGCAGACGGAGTGTTTCGTCATGGCATGGTATGCCTACTGCATCGGTGAAAAACAAGCCTTTCCAGAATTAGCCCGTCATCGTAAACCTGTACCGTTGGAATCGCTCGTCGGAGTCAGCGGCAACCAGGTATTTCTTTATCCGGCCAGCGATTTGGCCGTCATCGTAAGCGAACACAATCCCACGGAGGCGCTCAACCAGAAGTCGGGCGTGGACCATGCGCGGGTGATTGCGGACTGCTTCCAACACTCGACGGTTTTGCCGTTCCGTTTTGGAACCGTTTTCAACGACGACGATAGCCTGCGCAAGTCCATCCGCTCAAACCAGCGCCAGTTCCAGGGCAATATCGACAAGCTGAGGGGCAAGACGGAGATGCACCTCAAGATCTTTGTCGATGACTGCTGCAGCCATGCCGTCGAGAAGCAAATGCCTGCCGACAGCGTTGGCCGGGAATACCTGAGCAACCTGCGGGAGAGCGCCAGCCGCCAGCGAGAACGCCAGACCCGGGCCCGCGCGGTGAGCTTCCAGATGCACAGGTTGTTTTTGCCCCTGGACGAGGAAGTGAGCTGCAGGCTGACGGAAAGCGGCAAGATGGTGCTGGACATCGCCCACCTGATCGACCGCAAATACGTTGAGCGCTACCTGAGCAAGTTCTCTACCACCAGCGCCATGATGCGGGAGTGCCAGATGCAGCTCTCCGGCCCCTGGCCGCCCTACCACTTTGTTCACAGGCTCACCCGCACCGCACATCCGCACCCGCAACCGGTTGCGGTTCCGACACAGGAGCCCATGACGACGGTGGCAGGTATACCTGTCATGCCGGAGCAGGTTCCGGTGCTGGCGTAGCCGGTCAAGTCAACCAATTTTCCTCGCGCAAAAAGACCCGGCTATGGCCGGGCTTTTTGTTGAGGGCAAGGGATCTTGTACCAGCAGCTATTTCATAACCGAATGATCGTCGTTCTCGAGGTTTCCCTCGGGGGCTAAAGCCCTGGATTTTACCGTTCTGGCAGCGGCGCGACTAAAGCCGCGCCCTTTCAAAACTAGGTTACGAAATAGCGTCTAGTTGGTGCTGGCGGTCTTGCTGCGGGTCATAACGGAGGCTTTGCGGCGGTCTTTGCTGGCGTGGTCTATCTGTTTCCAGAAGCCAACGAAATAGTCGATGGCAGAAATGCTGGAGACTACCACCGTGAAATAGATCGCAGTGACGGCGAACCACTTGACCGGGATGATGAGGAAGCCGAACTGCCACTGGTACCACTGGTGAGCCAGAAGCGCGGAGACGACGCTGACGATCTGGGTGACGGTCTTAAGCTTGCCCAGGTCGCTGGCCTGAATGGTGAACCCCTCTGAAGAAGCGATGGAACGCAGCCCCGAGACGAGAAACTCGCGGCTGATGATGACCACCGCAATCCAGACCTTGACCACCTGCGGGTTGTAAGCGACCAGGGCAATCAGCGCGCCGGTGACCATGACCTTGTCTGCGATGGGGTCGAGCAGCATGCCCATGGTGGTGATCTGGGAGCGCTTGCGGGCGAGGTAGCCGTCCAGGCCATCCGTGATTGAGGCGAGGATGAACAGCACGGATGCCGTGATCTCCTGCGCGCCATGTCCCTGCCAGGGGAAATGCGGGGTCAGTATCCACAGCAGCAGCGGGATCATGGCGATGCGGCTCATCGTTATTGAATTAGGTAAGTTCATTTAGATTCAATGTCTTGCGAAATCGTTGAGGCAAATTGCAGGAGAATTGCAGGAAAGAGTACACTGCGGCCATGGACTCCCCCGCAGCACCTGCCACCACCATTACCGTGTTTACGCGCCATGCGCCCGATTGCCCCAAGTTCGCCGACCGCTACTGGAGGCGCTGCAACTGCCGCAAGGCCCTGTACATATATGAGGGGGGTGCGGACAAGATCGTGTCCGCCTGAACTCGATCCTGGGGCCAGGCCGAGAAACTGGCAAAGGCGGAGCGTCACCTTCGAGACCCGGTTCGTAAGAAGCTGCAGGAAATCGAAGATGAAGAGGCTCAACGCGCTGCCCTCCGGAAGTCCAAGAATATCACGGTGAGTGATGCCACCGACCGCTGGCTCCGTTCACTGCGGTGGAAGAGTAGGGAGACGGAGACAATCTACCGTTGTGCCGCCAATAGAATAAACACCTGGGCTACCGATACCGGCGTCAATAGCCTCCCAGACATCACGGCAGACATGCTCGATGAGTGGCGAGGGCTTTGGAGCCCATTGGCAGAGAAGAAGTACAACCGGATCGGGCTGACAAGCCAGCCTGCTTTTCTCGGCTACCTGAAGAGGTTCTTCCGATATGCGGTACGCATCGAGTTGTTTGCGCGTAATCCGGCGCAGGAGTTGAGACCCATTTCCAAGAGCAAGCGTCGTACCCAGATTCTCAACCCGCCGCAGTTCCAGCAACTGCTTGCCGCCATCTCCCGCTACACCGCCGCCAACAGGGGCATGGACCATGAGTTCGCCGCTGAGTTCCGGGCATTGTTCTTGTTGCAACGCTGGAGCGGAACGCGCCTACTCGACTGCCTCATGCTGCCGCGTAAGGGGCTGACAGGAGAAAATCTGATCCTCACCACGAAGAAGACCAGAGCGCTAAATGTTCATCTTAAAGCCGGGCCGCCCGCCGCAAAAGTGTCGCAAGTCTTGTTGCCGTGCGCGACAACCTGCATCTTGGAATGGCGTAGTAGAGCGGGTTCGGCTTGCCTTGATGCTCGCCCCGGACCTGACTCATCAATGCCTGTAATCCGGCCATTATGGGTACTGAGAATGAAGTTCCCCACCGCCGGTACTCCCACCACCGCCACATACAAGCACGTCGCTAGAGAGGGCTACGCAGTCTCGCCACAAGAGAGCTAATTCGCATAATTGCCCACTTTCTGTTTCCGGTTGTTCACTGAATTGAGCCCCAATTCTTCAGAATCGCCGGTCGTAAACATCAAACCTTGCAGGATTATCCATTGTGCTTGCTCGGCAACCACAATCTATTTTCTCGATTGCCCGCCATGAAATCTCTTGTGCATCTGGACTGAGGCAAAAGCAAGAGGTGCCGAAGGGATATTTTGACCTGACGCAGGGGGCAACGCCCCGCGTCGTCGCGCCGGTCTTGCCGTTCATTACGGCTTTTGGCTCTGCACCTCGACAACTACATACGACCCCAGTTCGTGGAGTGTTGCCTGGATGACCCTTGTGTTGACCTGTTCGTTATCAATTGCATCCCTGGTCCACGCGAAGGAGTTCCCATCCCGACGCAAGTGGAAGATTTCGAGATGACTCCCAGCGGCCACACGCAGGCGCGACCTTGCAATATCAAGTACAGCGGGATCTTTTAGACTGCCCTCTGCTTTTCCGTTTTGGGAAATCTGAACGATCGAACTGCGGAATTGGGCGACTCCGAGTTCTTTAAGTAGCAGTGTGGAATGCTCCTCGGCCATGGTGCGGCTCTGCAACTCAGACAGAACCTCGACAGACATCTGTTTTGCCAAAGATGGGTCCGCGACCATCGTGACACTCGTCGGGTTCACCGCATCACCGAGTTGGCCAAAGGAGACCGGCAATAGCGATCCACAGCGGATCGGGCAGACACCGATATGCAGTGCCAATAGACCGGCAGCAGGGCCACCCGACGGATTCCATCCACCTTTAGCATCGAATCCCCCGCAAATTAAGGAATTCAATTGAAACGAGAAAGATTGGGTGGTGCTTGCCACGTCTGACCAGGGGTCCGTCGCAGAATTCCTGGATTGTAGCGTCGCGGTAAAGGGTCCATCGGATCTGACTTGCACGGAGCCGCCGAGTGCAATATCGATGGTGTTGATAGTTCCGTTTGGTCCAAGAATTGAATTCGCCGGCCCAGTTAATACGATTTGGAAAGTTCCCGAAGCTGCAGGCAATGGCTGGCCAGAGTCGTCGAAAGCATTGACGGTTAGCGTCGGGGTGGCACAGGCGGGGCTCTGCAGGCCAGTAATAACTGGACTATTGGCCGGCAAAAAAGTGTAGGAAAGAGGCGTTGCGGCTTTCTCGCCATTTACCGTCAACCAGACAGTGGCGGTTCCGAAACCGTCGCCAGGAAATGGTGAAATCGGGGTGCTGAGAGTGAGCATAGTCAATGACTGCGGTTGTGCCATGCTCGTCTTTATATTATTCGCGGATTCAAATGTTGCCGATGCCGATGTCGATGGGGGGATTGGAAAACCGTTACCGGAGATGGTGACGATTTGGCCTCCCTTTGCCGGGCCGGACGATGAGATGAGGGACGTGACGACCGGCAATACATTCAGAGTGATTTTTGGAGACGTTACCGCCAGCGCACCCGCAACTGTCTGCGCAGACGTCGCGTAGATGTTCACGGCACCGGCTATCGGAGGGGTATTGTAATCAGTGGAAACGCCGCCGTTGGCCGCTGTATTGACGGTGGCCTGGTTCAAGGAGGTTGCAGCGAACGCGCCCGCCGACGCCACAAATGTCACTGGGATAGAAGCATCCGGACAATTGAGGCTGTCCGACAAAACGCCAGAAATTGAAGCGCTCTGGTTTACAAAGAGGTTCGCGTGGTCACCCGGATTCCGCGCGCTGATCCCCCCTCCCACAAAGTGCGATGGCGGCAGAACCAAACCAATGGCCGGGGGCATCAATGAGGCGCCGGAGCCGGGGTCCGCCACCGATAAGGTGATTGTCGATCAGGGTGGGGCCGTTTGCATCGTCCCGCCAGGCGCGGTCGTGCCATACAAGCTGTTTAGGTGGTCCAAGATGATTTGCGTCGAAGTAGCCTGGATGGTTTGAAATTCGACCGGCAGCGGTTGCTGATTTCCGATGTCAGCAACCGGCAAACCCGCTGACCACGCGCCGGTAGGCGTGTTGACGCTCAAGTTGATATAAGGGGTTTGACCAGCGATGGCATTGCTTGTCATGTCCCAACTGGGAAACGGAAGTTGCGTGCCGGTTGCCGTCACTGTCATGAACGGGCCGGAGCCGCATACAGAGACACTTGTCAGCGTACCCTGAGGGGTCGGGTTCAAACTTGAAATGCAGGAATTCGTTTGATTGGAAAAGTAGGTCGCAACACTGCCCAGAAATAAAAATGGCGTCGTTGGTGCCGACGTGGTTTCGCAAAGGTCAGCGATTTCTGTGCCACCTGCCGTTGGACTGAACCACGCATTCCAGCCAGTGAATGGATGCGGATCGGTGAGCAACTCGACGAGCTCGTACGAAATAGTTTGCTCGACAGTTCCCAGATCCTTGTTGTTGCAATCGACAGGTACCACAAAATACGTTTGAGATTGTTGATCATGCCAGCCACCCAGTCCAAGCGGCTGGACCGACTGACAAAAGGCAGAATCAGCGCCAGCGGGGGCTGGGGGTAATATGATCCCCAACACAAGTTGCCTCTGTCCCTGACTCAATGAAGGGTTGGCACCCATCACGCATTGAATCATTGGGTCAACATCGGATCCATTATTGAACAGGTCGCTGAGAGTTGCGCGCGGCGTCGCCGCACAGTTGCCGGCAGCAACACTTGGAACTGAGAATACGTTGGCTACGCCATATTCTCCCAGCCCATTTAAGTATGAAGTGTGCAGAAACACCGCAAGATATTGATCCACGGCGGCACTCAGTGGAGCGGTAACGCCGATTGGAGACTGTACGTCGCTGTCATAGGTGGGTAGGTCCTTATCCCAGTAGACCAGCGCGATCCGACCCAGCGTGATGTCACAATTACCGATACCAAACATTTGGCAAGGATCAAGGACGCGTTGTGCAGCGGAGGGCAACGGTATGAGGAACAAGAGCGACAACACGAACCAACGAGGGTTTGTTGCAAACAAGGAATGCCACCAATTTGAACCGGGGATGCTGGGGCTTTTGCGCATGGTTGTGCTCCATTCTTCAGTTTGCGAGGTTTAGGTTTCCCTTCGAGCGGTCAACACGGACTCAGCAATGGATCAAGGTCATCATTCGCGCTGATTCCGGCAAAACCATTCGGACGCTCCGATACCACCAAAAGCCGCGAGTTTCTGAATTCCGTGGAGGCCGCCGCCGCAATCTGGCGACAGCGGTCCCAGGGAATACACTCGAATCCCTTCGAGCACACCCGACTGAACCAAGAGGCAGCAGCTCATTGCGGCTCCAGAAGCGCGCCAGCCACCCAGTTGTAGGTGCCCGACGCTGTCCTCTGGTACCCGCCGCTGACGTTGCTCGCAAAGCCGCTGGGGGTGTTTAGGACCTCACCGCTGACGCTGCTGGATTGGCCACCGGCAGTGTTGCCCTGCCCGCCGCTAACGCTGCCGTATTGGCCGTTGGCCTGGTTGTAGAGTCCGCCGCCTATACTGCTCGCGCTGCCGCTTTCCGCAGTGAAATTGCGATATCCGCCCGTGATTCTACTCCACGAACCGAAAGCATAATTCCAATTCCCCCCGCTAACGCTGCTCCACATGGAGGAAGCCTGATTTGAGTTTCCTCCGGTGACGCTGGCCAGTGGCGCATTGATGACGTTGGCCTCCCCGGCGACCAGGCCTCCCCACTGCGTATACGAATTTCCCCTGCCGACCACGAGGTTGTGTGATTCCGTTCTTTGGTTGGCTCCCCAGGTGCCACCCACAGTGTTCATGCAGAGCCCCTGGAAGGGGATACTGCCGTCGGAACAGAAGAACGGGGCATTCACGAGAGCGATCTCGTTATACCCGACGATAGGATTGCCGGTTCCGTTGACGGTTGAGGTAGCGCCGCTGCCGTTCACAACCTGCACGTTTACACCGCTGAACAGAGCAGTTACGCCGTCCGATTGCAGGCCGAGTTTGCCGTTCAAGGTCAGCACGGAATTGTTCTCGACGGCATTCAATCCGGTTTGCAACGTCATTACCGTAGAACTGAGTTGGGAATTGCTTGCCTGCGGCAAAGCGACGGTGCCTTGCAGTTTAGCGTTGCTGGTTTGGAGCGTGGCATTGCTGGCCTGCAGCGCGGCAACCGTGGTTTGCAAGGCTTGTACTTCCTGCTTGAGCGCGCTCATGTCGTCAGCAAACGCGTTAGACCCAAGTATCAGCACAACCAAAGACAACGACAGCGCGATCCTCTTCATCGGAATTCTCCTTTTGTTCGAAATCAATGGCTTGGGAATGAAGCAAAATCTGAGCATCCGATCTAAACCGTTGCCTTCAGTAACGCGCTCATGGGGTGGGAATCGGGCGCTTCTTCTGAGCTCCGGGAGGATCGTGGGCAAACCGGAAGTAACTGTGATCTGCCTCAAAGCAACTTCATTATCGATGCTCAAACATCCGGAGTCCTGACAAGCCCTCGGAAGAACCTTGTCATAATCCGACTTGCGGGAATTGATCCTCAGATTCCGTGAAAAGTGACAGATCTCGATGAGATTTGCTTTAGTTGAAGTCACGTCGCCTCTCCACCTGTACATCTCGTTTCAGACAAATGTTCATCAACCGGCTAGTTTCTTGACTGGAGGGGGCATGGCAGGGCAGATGCCCCCGCCTCGGCCAATACGCGAATCCTTTTCTGCGCCGTCTCCTTTCGCGTTTCAGGGCGACGGAGGAAACGCTGACCCACACGCGTTAACAAGAGCTTGGACTAAAGAAGGGGGTCAGTCCCCTTGCGCTTCTACAGGAAGAGTTGTATTCTTTCATGTAGAAGTGAAAGTGGAGCATGACTGCCCAACATATCGACCTTCCACAAGGCACCCTCGATCTGCTGATTCTCCGGACTCTTGCCCTCGGCCCTCAACACGGATGGGCCATCTCCGAGCGTGTGCAGCAGATGTCGAGCGACGCGCTGCGGATTCAGCAAGGCTCGCTGTATCCGGCGCTGCACCGGCTGGAGAGGCGCGGCTTGATCAAAGCCCGCTGGGGAACGTCGGAGAACAACCGGCGCGCGAAATACTACGAGCTCTCAAAGAACGGGCGTCAACAGCTTGAGGTAGAAAAGGATGCCTGGAAAAAACTGACGGCTGCCGTGGCCCAGGTGCTGGGGACAGCTTAGGAGGCACGTAATGTTGAACGATCTGTTTTTCCGTCTTCGTTCTCTTTTCCGGCGCAACGCAGTTGAAAGCGAGTTGGACGAGGAGTTGCGGTTTCACCTGGAGCAGCAGGTGGAGAAGCATATGCGCGCAGGCCTCTCACGCGATGAAGCGATGCGGCAAGCCAGGCTTGAATTCGGCGGGCTGGGCCGGGTCAAGGAAGATTGCCGGGAATCACGCGGCATTACCTTGCTTGAAACCACGGCGCAGGATATTCGCTATGCATTGCGCAGTTGTGCAGGACGCCGGGGTTCACGATTACGGTGCTGCTGACGCTGGCGCTGGGCATCGGGGCGAATGCGGCAATCTTCACGCTGGTGAATTCGGTTCTGCTGAAGAATCTGCCGGTCGCCGATCCAAAGACGCTGGTGCGGTTGGGGAACGAGAACGACTGCTGCGTGAATGGCGGCACACACGACAGCGGCAACTACTCGCTGTTCTCTACCGACACCTATGAACAGTTGAAGAAGAATGCCCCGGAGTTTGAGGAGTTGGCCGCGATGCAGGCCGGATTTGGATTCCGGCCGATCATCGCGCGCCGCGAAGGTAGCCAGGCACTGGCGCGGTCGGTGATGGGCGAGTTTGTCTCTGGGAATTACTTCAGCACTTTCGGGTTGCAGCCGCAGGCGGGGCGCCTGCTGCTGGACGCGGACGATGCGAAAGGCGCTCCGTTTACCGCGGTGATGAGCTATGAGGCGTGGCAGAACGACTATGCCGGCGATGCCGCGGTGGTTGGCAGCACCTTCTGGGTCAATACAAAGCCGGTGACTATCGTAGGTGTCGCGCCGAGAGGCTTTTATGGCGACCGCTCTCGAGCACACCATCGGAATTCTATTTGACCGTCCAGTCGATGGAGGTGCTCGCGAACGCTCCGTATGTGCACGAACCGGAGACCGATTGGCTTTACATCGTTGGACGCGTGAAGCCAGGCGTGGCTAGGTCTTCACTCCAGATGAAGATGAGTGGGCTGCTTCGCCAGGCATTCGCACCCTATAAGAATTTCTCGTCGCAAGAGGGCAGGATACAGCTGGCCAAAGCCCACGTTGTGCTGACCCCCGGCGGGGCCGGTATTCAGGATTTGCAGGAGCAGTACGCGTCTCATCTGCATTTGTTAATGGGTATCGCCGGTCTTGTTTTGTTGATTGCCTGCGCGAACATCGCGAACCTGCTTCTGGTACGCGGTATGGGACGGCGCGCGGAGATGTCTGTGCGCACGGCCTTGGGTGCAATGCGCGGAAGGATCGTGCGCCAACTGCTGACGGAGAGTGTGCTGTTGGCCGGGATGGGCGGCGTTGCCGGGTTAGCTGTCGCCTACTTGGGAACTCGCATGTTGCTAATGCTGGCGTTTCCAGGGGCAGACAACGTTCCGATCAACGCCAGTCCGTCGCTCGCTGTGATTGGGTTTGCTTTTGGGCTATCGCTGGTGACCGGCGTTCTGTTCGGCGTAGCCCCGGCATGGATCGCGGCGCAGGCAAAGCCGGCGGACGCCCTGCGGAACGGGGCACGGACGACCGCTACTGGTGCATCACTGTTGCAGCGCTCGCTGGTGGTGCTGCAGGCGGCGCTTTCATTGGTGCTGCTGGTGGGCGCCGGGCTGTTTTCTCAGAGCCTGAACAAACTGCAAAGCACCGACATGAAGCTGGAGACGAAGAACCGGTACATCGTGCACATCAATCCCCAGGCCGCGGGATATTCGCAGACGCAGCTTGAAGCGCTCTACCGGACCATGGAAGAGCGATTCCATGCGCTGCCGGGAGTGGCCAACGTGGGCATTGCCTCCTATACTCCGATGGAAGACAACAACTGGACCAACGAGATTGAAATCCAGGGCCAGCCATTGAGCTACAGCGCCTCGTTTGTAAGGGCCAATGCGGATTACTTCGATTCGGTGGGAACGCATGTGGTGATGGGGCGCGGAATTGGCCCGCAGGATACCTCCGCCGCCCCGTCGGTAGTTGTGGTGAACCGGACATTTGTGAAGGATCTCTTCAAGGATGGCGGCAGTCCGATCGGACGACGCATTGGGTGGGGCGGCCCTGGTTCTGCCGGAGATTTCGAGATCGTAGGCGTAGTAGAGGATACGGCCTACACCAGCGTGCGATGGAAGGACCACCGCATGTTTTTCATCCCCATGATGCAACGTCCCGTGAGCCACAAGGAACCCATCGAGAACGACATTTCGCTCTACGCCGGAGCGATGGTGCTCCAGACCGAGCGGCCGATGAACGACATGGAGAAGCTGGCACAGACTACGCTCGGGAACATCAACCCGAACCTGACCATCGTGAAGTTTGAGACTTTCGATCAGCAGATCGCCAGCCGGTTCACCGAAGAACGAATGATCGCGCGCCTGACCATGCTGTTTGGTGCATTGGCGCTGCTGCTGGCGACAATTGGGTTATATGGAGTGACAGCTTACGCGGTCGAGCGGCGCACTCCCGAGATTGGTATCCGTATGGCGCTGGGGGCAGAGCGCGGCGGCGTGATCGGGATAGTGATGCGTGGAGCGATGATTCAGACTGCGCTGGGCCTGGCCATCGGCGTGCCAGTCGCTCTGCTCTCGGTGCGGCTTGTGAAGGCGCAGCTTTATGAGATCGCCGGCGCGAATGCCAATGTGATGGCGGCTGCAATTCTCACGCTGGCGGTGGCTGCGTGCGTTGCCGGAATCATCCCGGCATGGCGCGCCGCATCCATTGACCCTGTGCAGGCACTGAGATCGGAGTAACGAAAATAAAGCCGAGGACGCTGGCAACGACCGAGAGAATTGATCCCGGGAACGCCTCAGGGATCGGGTTTATGCCTGGTCGGCAACGGGGAACTCATGAATTCGCTCATACCAGTCTAACTATTATCCAAAACCTAACTTCAGACTAGCCGGTGATACGCCCAAGATCACCTGCAAGGATTTCCTGTCGCCAATAGAGGCACACTCCTCCGTCCCGGAGTATCGTCCAATCCAGTCGCTGATCGTTCGCTTCAACTGCGCTAAAGGCTGCCATGGTTAAGGGATTATATCTTCTGGCCTTGACGTGATCCAGGTCCTGAGAGGATGGTTGCCGATCCTTCCCCAACCCGTGTTCGACAGCCGCCGGAGGTTCCGGGAAGGATTAAAACCGGGTCAGGAAGGGTTGACGGTTCAACCGGAACCGTTCCAAAGCCGTTCTTCGCACAATTGCTCGCGTTTACCTAATCTTCAGGTTGAAGCGCGTATGCTCGTCTTGTCGAAGAGGCGGAAGTCAATTCTCGACTCGGACAGTCCGGACCGCCGGATGGCCCGGGAGAATCCTTTACAGGAGGTACCACCATGTCATGCAAACCGCTCGTCCTTGCAGCATTCGCGGCTCTGCTTCCGTTTGCCAGCCTCGCCCGCGCACAGGAGGGCGGCCCATACAAGGTGCTCAAGATTCAACTGGTGGAAGGCGATGGCGGATTCGATTACGTGACCGCCGACCCTGACGGCCGCAACCTTTATGTCGCGCGCTCGGGCCCCGCCGGTCACATTGGCGTGTTTAACCTCGACACGCTGGCCCAGGTAGGGGAGATTCCGGGCGTCAGCGCACATGGCGGAGCTGTCGACGCGACAACGGGGCACGGATTCGCAACTTCGAAGCCGGTCACCATGTTCGATGCGAAGACCTTTGCGATCTTGAAGAAGGTCGACGTGGAGGGAAACCCGGACGGCTACCTGAACGACTCCTACAATCACCACTTCTATATCCTCAGCCACGCGCAGCCAAACATCACTGTTTTGGACGATAAGGACGGCTCGATTCTCGGCACCATCGACATCGGCGGCGCACCCGAGCAGGCTGCCACCGACGGCCACGGAAAAATCTATGTCGACATCGAAGACAAGGCAGCTATCGCGGTGATTGATGCGAACACCATGAAGGTGATCGGCCGATACGATGTCTCGAGCAAAGGCGCGGGATGCGCGGGACTTGCGCTCGATGCGAAAAACGAGATTCTCTTCGCCTCGTGCCGCGACAAGAACAATATGATCATCCTGTCGGCTGCGGACGGGCATATCATCGCCGATCTGCCTATTGGCGTCGGGTCCGACGGCGCAGCCTTCAACCCGGCGACGATGGAAGCCTTCAGTTCACAGGGCGATGGCACGTTGACGGTGGTGAAGGAGGAGTCGCCCACGAGTTTCCGCGTGGAGCAGACGGTGGCGACGCCAGCGCGTGCCAAAACACTGACCCTGGATACGAAGACGAACCAGATCTTTTTGATTACGGCCGAGTTCGGGCCGGTTCCGGCCGCGCCAGCACAGGCAGCCCCTCTGCCTGCGGGAGCCCCAGAGTGGATGCGCCGCCCTCGCCCGCCTATGATTCCACACTCTTTCCAGATTCTAGTGATCGGCAAATGAGTAAATGAGCCAAAGCCCAGTTAGTGATGGAGCATCGCTGGAAGGACCAGGGCGGGTGCTCGTCAAAGCACAACTGAACCAATCGGTCGGTGATCGCTGCAATCTCCGGATAGCCGGTGATACAACCGGAGCTCGAAGATCGCGGAAAGCAGTCGAAGAGCCGACTTTTCATTCCTTATCGACTGGACTAACTCTCAGATTCCTTTGCTCGTTGAATTCGTCAGATCGGTTCACCCTTTCCTTCTTAGCCCCGAACGCCTCTTGCGCCGGGCTTGCTTGCGGGCTCGGATTGACCAAACGTCGCCTTTTGCACACGATGATTCATTGCCTGTATTTCCCTAGTCGAGCGGCTAGAAACTCATGGTCGGCCCACCTTAATCCATTTGATATACCTGCGAGGTGCGCCGAAGACTTTGCCGGCTGCTCCAGGGCCTCTCCTTCGTACAGATAGAGCTGGCCGATCAATGTTGAACCTTACCTGTCGGAATCCTTCCGGGCCCCCGGCTGCCAGCAGTCAGCGCGACCTCGCAACGGCGCAATTTGCCAGCAACGACCTTCGGATCCTGTTCGGCGAGTGAACGGGTGTATCGTCCCTGCCGGTCGGCAGGGACTCTTTCCCAAGCGCTTAGGCTTTTTCGATACCAGTCCTCGGCGCGCTTCCAATGCTCTTCACTTTGGGGACCATGATGAGAGACAGCAGCCAGTTGAGCCTCGGCGTCTCCCATCCCGTTTGAGGCATCCGCATCGTAGTACAACGCACTCAGTTCCGGCTTATCGACGGCCAGGAAGGGGCCCGCAAGAGACAGTGACTGATGAAAAGCGGTGGTCGCGGCATCCACCAATCCCTGCGGCGCTTCGGTTCCGGCCGGCGGGCACTGCGCAATCGGCGTGACGTTCACGCCTACGCAGCTTGGAACTCGCGCCGGCACGCTGACCGTGACAGACAGCGCCAACAACGGTCCTCAGGCTGCCAATCTCACCGGCACAGGAACGACTTCCAGTGTCTCATCGATTTCAGTAAGCCCCGCCAACCTAACCATTGCGGTGGGAGCCACGGAACAGTCCGCCGCAACTGGCTTGTTTCCCGGCGGCATTTCCCTGGATCTGACGAAGCTGGTGAATTGGTCTTCGTCGGCTCCTAAAACTGCCTCGATCAGTAACACAAGTGGCACTCAGGGACTGGCCACCGGGAAGGCCGCCGGCACGACCACCATCAAGGCAGCGCTCAGCGCGAGCAATCACGGAACAACTTTGCTCACCGTAACGGCAAACGGCCTGATTAAGCCGACTATCGCGTGGCCGGCGCCGGCCCGATCTGCAGCACCGGATTCACGGTGACAGTGCAGTGAACGCAGGGAAAGTAATGGTGTGCAACATCGATGGGGGCTGCATTGCGGTTAATTCTGCGCATGCGATGCAGCCCCAAAACATCAAGAAGTATTGAGCAAGTCCGCTCCGAATCCGTCGATCCGTCCGGGCGTTCCGGGCGGCACGAATTGCATGACGATGGTTCCACGGCACCGGCGAGCGTGCATTCACTTGAGGCGCAGAGCTGCGTGAGCGGAGGTTCAGGGCAGAGTCCGGCGCGTTTTTGAGGCGGCTCCTGCGATTGACGCTGTTTATTATGAATGGTTTACGTGTGCACTTTTCTTTATGAAGGTATTGGTTACCAGCAAGAAGACCAGCGAACTACCAGGGAATGCTTGGGAAGGGACAGATGTTCGTTTGGTTTTGAGGTATCCCACCCTTTTCGCAAGAAGCCGCGAAAAGGATGGGGCACCCGAAGTGTGAGGGAGGGTCGATACATGTCACTTGGCCGTGGCGGACGGGACCAGGCGGTCTACCCAAAACTGCCTTTCCTTTTTGAACGCTGTCTTTTCTTCGTCCGTAATTCGCCGCTCGTCACCCACACCGGCCTTCACGGAAACCACTTTCCGCAAAGTGCCTTCGGACGAGGTCAGATAGAGGGTTTGGTCGTTCGCCTTCTCATCGACGACAAAGAGAACGATGTCATTCTTGTTCGCGGCCGAGACGTCAACCCCTTGCACATGGGTGCCTGTGCGCACGACACTTTGCACGACCGGGCACTCTTCTTCCTTGGACAGGCCCAGCAGCGTGGAGAGATGGGGTGGTAACTTGGCATGCACGCCATCTCGAAAGGTAATGTCCGCCGCGCGGGCAAACCGCCCCTGTGCGTGGGGACGAGGTGAATGTTGCGCCTGCCCACCAGCCACAGGCAGGATCGCCACTGCCAGAATCAGAACCGCTACCAGCCCCGCAAAACAAACCTTGGCAACCTTCGACACAAGAACCCCCAATCGCGTCAATCTGAAAAACGCCAGCGATGTACATCCATCTTATAGCTGACGATAACCCATTTATTTGTGGAATAGCAGGCAGCCCGTCCGCCGACCACTGACCCTTTGACTGTTGCGGGTAAGCCAGAAGCGGACGGTTGGGGTCCGTGGTCTCCCACCCCTGCGCTGGGGCGATTGAAACGGGTGGGCTAACCGTCCTCAGTGGTTTGATTGCGAACTGCGAAAGAACTCTTCGCAGCGGGAGATTCATATTCGTGGGGATGAAAAAGCGGGACAGGCTTAAAGCCCATCCCGCTCTGATGTTGCCGAAGGCACCCGGCCGACGAGTTATGCGTAGATGCCGCGCTGCTTGATGGTGAAGGCTACGCGGTCGATGGCCAGCATATAGGCGGCGATGCGGTTGTTTACGTTGTGGGCTTCGGAGTAGCGGACGACGTCGTCAAAGCTGTCGCGCAGAATGGTCTCCAACTGCTCGTTGACGACGGCTTCTTTCCAGAAGTAGCCCTGGCGGTCCTGGACCCATTCGAAGTAGCTTGCCGTGACTCCGCCTGCGTTGGCCAATATGTCGGGCACAACGAAGATGCGCTTTTCAGCGAGGATATCGTCGGCGACGGCGGTGGTGGGGCCGTTGGCGCCTTCGACAACAACGCGCGCCTTGATCTGGTCGGCGTTGCGACTGGTAATCACGTTTTCGGTGGCCGCAGGGATGAGGAGGTCGCAATCCGACACGATGAGTTCTTCGCTGGGCATGGCCTCGGCGCCACGGAATCCCAGGGTGGTGCCGTTGCGGTACTTGTACTCGGTGAGTTGGTGGATGTCGATGCCGTTGGGATTGGAGAGGCCTCCATCGCGCTCGGCGATGCCGACGATCTTGTAGCCGCGCTCCATCATGAGGCGGGCAGCGTTGGAGCCGACGTTTCCGAAGCCCTGGATGATGACCCGACATCCGTCGATGGACATGTTGAGATAGCGCAGGGCCTCGTCGCAGACCACCTGCACGCCGCGGCCGGTGGCCTCGACACGGCCGCGCGAGCCGCCGATGTTGAGGGGCTTGCCGGTTACGACGCTGGTGACGGTGTGGCCCGCGTGCATGGAATAGGTGTCCATGATCCAGGCCATGGTCTGTTCGTTGGTGTTGACGTCGGGGGCAGGCACGTCTTTTTCAGGTCCGATGAAGTCGATGATCTCCGATGTGTAGCGGCGCGTCATGCGCTCCAGCTCGCCCTGGCTCATGGCCTTGGGGTCGCAAATGACGCCGCCCTTGGCGCCGCCGAAGGGGATGTTGACCACCGCGCACTTCCAAGTCATCCAACTGGCCAGCGCGCGCACTTCGTCGAGGTTGACGTTGGGGGCATAGCGGATGCCGCCCTTGCCGGGACCGCGGGCGATGCAGTGCTGCACTCGGAATCCGGTGAACATCTCGATGCGGCCGTCATCCATGGCGACGGGAAAGTGCACGATGATTTCGCGGGCGGGGGTGCGAAGAAGCTTCCACAAACCTTCTTCGAGATTGAGTTTGCGCGCCGCAAAGTCGAAGCGGGCGCTTTGAGCTTCCCAGGGATTAATCTCCTGATCCAAAGGGGCCTTGGGGGTTACCGATGCCATATTTCTCTCCAATTGAAAAATTTCTGCCGCCCTGACTTGATGGGAGCATAAAAAGGGCCCATCCGCAAATCATAGACGGCACAAGTCTTTTTCCGGTTATCCGGAGGTGCTGTCGGACTGGCCTGGCACGAACTACGCCCGGCCGGCCGGTTTGGCTCGCGGCAAAATTCGCGCCAGGCCAAACCCAGTGAGTCTAGGCTTGCGGGCTGGTGTCGTCAAGCCTTGGGGAACCTGGGTGTGAACCCCCTTGCCGTCCGGATCTTTCCGTCCGTGTATCGGATCCGAAGCGGATTGCCTTCTTCAGCATCGCATTGAACCTTGCCTTCCGGGTCCGGGCGGCGACACAGTGGCAAGAATTGGCTTTAGGAACAGGCTTGAGCAAAAGGAACCATACCCCACTGGGGTCAGCGTGTTGACCTTATAGTGTGCGGCCAGATGTGTTCCAGGGCTCCCGATACGGGTGCGCTCAAGCGAAAGATTGCAGCCTGCTCGCATCGAGAACTCTGAAATACCTGCCTGCGAGCAGAATCAGGTGGAGATTTGATGAAGTCCTTCTTGAATGCCAAGGTACGTCTCGCGTTCGGATTTGCCATGCTGACCTGCTGCTGATGGGGTCGCTCTCCTATCGCTGGATGGTTGTTTCCGATGAAAGTGACCGCTGGGCGCGGCATTCTCACGACGTTCTTGCGAAGATCCAGGATTTGGCCCTGGCCATGGAGAGTATTGAATCGGCGAGCCGCGGATTTGTATTGACGGGCAAGGAATCCGACCTGGAGGCTTACCGCGCCAACGTAAGCAGGGTTTCGCAAGATCAGGCCGCCATTCGCACCCTGACGGCAGATAACGCGGCACAGCAAATTCATTTTCCCGATCTTGAGGTACTGGCTGCGGAGAGAATCCAGCGCGCGGATATGGTGATCAATCTGCGCAGGACCCAGGGATTTGAGGCTGCCGTGGCCGCCGTTGGAAGCAGGCCGGAGGAGCGGGACACGGAGTTTCAAGCGCTGGTTGGCAAGTTGCAGGACGAAGAAGTGCGCTTGCGGGCGCTGCGTGTGGCAAGCACCGAGCGGTACCTGAGCCAGACCGAGACGATTCTGTTCTTCGGGACCTTGCTGGGGATATTGATTGCGGGCGTGGCGGCCTGGGCCGCAGTGCGCGACAGTACTAAGCGCGCAAAGGCGGAGGAGAGTTTGGCAAAGCGAAGAGAGATACCGGACATTGCTTGACGGAGTGCAGGATTACGCCATCTTCATGCTGGACCCGCGGGGCAAGGTTCTCAGTTGGAGTTCGGGCGCGGAACATATCAAGGGATACACAGCCGAGGAGATTATCGGTCAGAATTTCGCCCGCTTCTTTGTGCGCGAAGATATCAGGCGCGGCAGGCCGGAAGAGGTACTGCGGCTGGCGGCCACCGGCGGGCGGCATGAAGAATATGGGATGCGCGTGCGCAAGGACGGTTCTTAATTTCTGGCGAGAGCCACGTATATTGCCTTGCGCGACGCGGCAGGAAATCTGCGCGGATTCTCCGAAATCTGCCGCGATCTGAGCGAGCACAAGGAGTCGGAAGCCAGATACCGCGGGCTGCTGGAGGCTGCTCCGGATGGAATGGTGGTGGTGAACCAGGATGGAGAGATCGTCCTGCTGAATGCGCAGGCGGAAAAACAGTTCGGGTACAGGCGCGATGAACTGCCGGGCCAGAAGGTGACGAACATCATTCCCAAGGGATTTGCCGAGCGGCTGATTGCCGACGGAACACGGACGGCCTCGGAGGCGCTTGCGCAACAAATCGGTACCGGGATTGGACTGAACGGACTGCGCAAGGACGGTAGTGAATTCCCCATCGAAATCATGCTGAGCCCTCTGGAGAGTCCCGACGGCATTCTGGTGACGGCGGCCATCCGCAATATCTCCGTGCGCAAGGATGCGGAGAAGCACCTGGAACAGATGGAAGGCAGATACCGGGGACTGATGGAGGCGGCACCGGATGGGATGGTGGTAGTGAACCAGGAGGGCGAGATCGTCATTCTGAGCGCCCGGGCGGAGACGTAATTCGGATACCGGCGTGACGAACTGCTGGGTCAGAAGGTGAAGAGCATCATTCCGGAGGGCTTTGCGGAACGGCTGATCGCCGACTCCCTGCGCACAACCGCGGAAGCGCTTTCACAGCAGATCGGTACCGGGATCGAGTTGCACGGGCGGCGCAAGGATGGAACGGTGTTTCCCATCGAGATCATGCTGAGTCCGCTGGAGAGCGCCGAGGGCATCCTGGTGACAGCGGCGATTCGCGACATCAGCGAGAGAAAGCAACTTGCGCGCCAGTTGCACCAAAGCCAAAAGATGGAGACGGTGGGCCAGTTGACGGGCGGCATCGCGCACGACTTCAACAACCTTCTGGGTGTGATCATTGGGAACCTCGACCTTCTTGACCGGCTGGTGGCCGGCAACGAAGCTGCTGTGAAGAGAGTACAGACCGCGCAAAAGGCGGCCACACGCGGCGCGGACATTACGCGGCGCCTGCTGGTGTTCTCAAGCAACGAGGAGTTGAAGCCATCGGTTGTGCTGCTGGGAGATTCGATTCAGAACACCATTGAATTGGCTGCGCGCGCGCTGGGCGCGGAGATCAAGATCACGACCCATTTAGATGAAGCCGTGCCGCCGCTGTTCGTAGACCCCGCCGGTCTGGAAAGCGCACTGCTGAACCTGGTGGTGAATGCGCGGGATGCGATGCCCAAGGGCGGCTCCATCATCATCTCCTCAAACGCCCAGGACCTGGACGACAGCCATCCCGCGGTACATACAGGAGACTTGAAGGCCGGCCATTACGTTTGCGTGTCGGTAACGGATACGGGTTCCGGCATGTCGCGCGAGACTCTTGAACGCGCCTTTGAGCCATTCTTTACCACCAAGCCACGCAACAAGGGCACGGGCCTGGCCATGGTCTACGGCTTCGTAAAGAAATCGGGGGGCACTGTCCGCGTCTACAGTGAGCTTGGCCAGGGCACCACGGTGTCGCTTTATCTGCCTTTGGTTGCCGACCTGCTGCACCCTGTCGCGGCCGATACGCCAAAGGCCACAGACGCCAGGTTAGGCGGTACTGTGCTGGTAGTTGACGACGAGGAGGACTTGCTCGAGGTAGCCTCGCCTACCTGGCGGAGATGGGCTTCAAAGCCCTTGAAGCCAAAGATGGCGCTAGCGCGCTTAACGTGCTTGCCGAGCAGCCCGAAATCGACCTGATGGTGACGGACATTGTGATGCCGGGTGGAATGAATGGAATGGACCTTGTGCAAAGGGCCCGTGCCCTGCGTCCAGATCTCAAAATCATCTATTCCTCCAGGTTTCCGGCGGAGGCCCTTGCGGAGAGAAGCATGCCGCTGGTTGACGGTCCACTGTTGCACAAGCCTTATCAGCGCGCCGAGTTCAACGCAATCATTCACCGCGTGATGGAGTGCGACTATGCCACGCCGACGAAATGAGGGCTTTCAGGAATTGGCCATCGATCGAATCTGGGCAGGCCGGAAGCGAGCGGAGGAGCGATGAAGACCAAGCAGAGGATTCTGGTTATCGACGATGAAATCGACGTAGGCGAATTTGTGTCTGCTGCGGCCGAGGGCTTGGGATTTGAATGCACCACGACTACGGATGCAAAGGCTTTTCTTGAAGAGCTTAAGCCCGACACGACCCTTATTCTGCTGGATCTGATGATGCCGGAGATGGATGGAGTTGAGTTGTTGAGGCTGCTTGGCGAGCGAAAATGCAAGGCCGGCATTGTGCTGATGAGTGGCGTGGGCAAGCGTACCCTGGAGTCTGCCGGGCAATTGGCGCAGGCCCTTGGTCTTACTATCGGCGGTAACCTGCAAAAGCCGTTCCGGCTGGCGGAACTGGAGGACGTACTCAAAGAGCAAGGGGTGCCCGACGTGTTGCCCGCGCCAAAGCAGAGCGCCGAGGTTGTCTTTGAGAAGAAGGAACTGCAGAGCGCAATCGAGCGCGACGAGTTTGTGCTTCACTACCAGCCGCAGATCGATATCGCAACCGGCCGCGTAATTGGAGTGGAGGCACTGGTCCGGTGGCAGCATCCTGACCGCGGGCTGATCTTTCCAGACAACTTTATCGGCCGCATGGAGGAGCTTGGCCTGATCGATGAGCTGGGCTGGATTGTTGCGAATCGCGGGATGGGCGAGGTTGGCCAATTCGCGAACGGCGACGGGAAATCCCTCATGCTGTCATTAAACGCATCCGTTTACTCTCTGCACGATCTCAAGTTTCCGGACACTCTCGTTGCACTGGCCGGGAAGCATCGCGTATCGCCGGCCAATGTAACCATTGAGATTACAGAAACCGGCCTGATCAAAGAGCTATCGCGCACGCTGGACATCCTGACCCGGCTGCGGATGAAACAGGTGAAGTTATCGATCGACGATTTCGGCACCGGGTATGCCATGATGCAGCAACTCAAAAACATCCCGGCGACAGAATTGAAGATCGACAAATCATTCGTCCAAGAAATGAACAGCAGCGATAGAGACCGCATCATGGTTCAGAAGACGATTGAAATGGGCCACGAACTCGGCATGCACGTAATTGCCGAGGGTGTGGAGACCAAGGAACAACTGGACCTTCTGCGGCTGGACGGTTGCGAAAGTGTGCAAGGGTACTTCTTCAGCCGCCCGCTGCCACCGGCAGTACTTGTGAACTGGCTGGGAACCTACCGCTCCGGGCTGGTGCAATGCGTCTGATGAGGCACCGCGGGTTATCCGGGTCCGCTTTGGCTAAATCTCACCAGCAATTACACTGGTCTCTGTGAAGACTTCCTCGAATCCAGTCCAGCCCAGCCGCAAAGAGTTTATGGCGCTCGCCAGAGAGCACACCCTTGTCCCCGTCTGCCGGGTTCTGACGGCCGACCTGGAGACGCCGGTTTCGGCATTTCTGCGCGCTGCGTGGCCGGAGCAGGAGTGCTTCCTGCTGGAGAGCGTCGAGAACGGCGAGCAGGTGGGGCGATACACGTTCATGGGCTTGGCTCCTTTCAAACGCATCGTCGCGCGGGGCAGCGAGATCACCATCACCGAGGGCAAAAAGGTTGTCGATATCGAGGGCGATATCTTCCAGGTGCTGCGGCGGGCGCTGGCGGGGCACAAGCCGGCACGGCTGCCGGGGCTGCCGCCGTTCACAGCCGGGGCGGTGGGGTTCTTCAGCTATGACGCGGTACGGCAGATTGAGAAGCTGCCCAAGCTTGCCAAGGACGAGTTAGGCGTGCCGGACGCATGCCTGCTTTTCTTTGACGAGGTGCTGGCCTTCGACCATGTGCGGAAGGAGATCTGGCTGGTGGTGACGGCCGACGTGATGCGCGGCGACACGGGCGAGATCTATGACCGCGCCGTTCAGAGACTGGACAAACTGGAGAAACGCCTGGCGCAACCGCTGCCCAGGCAGTTGGTGCAGAAGGCCCGCAGCCGGGGCAAACAGGCAAAGCTCAAGGTAAAGCATCGGACGGCGAAGAAGGATTTTCTGGCCGCTGTGGACCGCACCAAGGAGTACATTGCGGCGGGGGATATTTTTCAAGCTGTCCTGTCGCAGCGGTTCGATGTGACGCCAGGGGCGGACAGCTTCCAGGTGTATCGGGCGCTGCGCGCGGTGAATCCAAGCCCGTACATGTTCTTTTTGCGCTTTGCGCCGGATGGACCGTTGGGGGGTGTGGCCGCCAAGTCAAAAGACTCCTCCAAAAAGAAGATCCCGGCGAAGGTGGTCGAACTGGCGGGGTCTTCGCCGGAACTGCTGGTGCGCGTGAACAAGGGCAAGGTGGAGTATCGGCCGATAGCCGGAACGCGGCCGCGCGGGGCTAACGAGGCTGATGACGAAGTACTGGCAAACGAGATGCTGAAGGACGAGAAAGAGCGCGCCGAGCACGTGATGCTGGTGGACCTGGGGCGCAACGATGTGGGGCGGGTGAGCGAGTTCGGCTCAGTCAAAGTGGACCGGCTGATGTTTGTGGAGCGCTACTCGCACGTGATGCACATTGTGAGCACCATCGAGGGGACGCTCAAGCGAGGGCTGACCGCCGTGGATGCGCTGCGGGCCTGCTTCCCTGCCGGAACACTGAGCGGCGCGCCCAAGGTGCGTGCCATGGAAATTATTGAGGAGCTTGAACCGGCGCGGCGCGGGACTTATGGCGGGGCGGTGCTTTACGCCGATTTCTCAGGGAATCTGGACTCGTGCATCGCCATTCGGTCGATGCTGGCTACCGGCGGAAAAGGGTACGTGCAGGCGGGGGCGGGGATTGTGGCCGATTCCGTGCCGGAGCTGGAGCACCAGGAATCGATGAACAAGGCACAGGCGGTGATCCGGGCTATTGAGCGGGCGCGGGAGCTTTAAAGACGAGGGGATAGAGATTAGGGGTTAGGGATCAGGAGTTGGCCGGGAGACCGAACAGATTTGGGATTTCTGACGACTACTCCGCGCCGAAGATTCGGTGGAAGAAGCGGGCTATGCGGCTACCCTTCTTTTTGGCGGCGGGCTTCTTCTCCGGAGTGGCGGGTGGGGCCGTTGGGGCCGGGGCCGGTTCGGCGACGGGCTGGGGGGCGTGGTCCTCGCTTTTATAAACCAAAGGCTCGATGGGTTGTGCAGGCGCGTCGCTCTTTGCAACTGCGGCGGGTGTGGGCGGAGGCGCGGGCGCCAAGCCTTCGCTTTGGGCCAGCGGGAATTCATTGCCTCCCACTGCAGGGGGCGGGCAGCCGCAAGGCTCCTTTTCATGGTCGACTACTTCGTGGAGGCTGCCGTGTTCAAACATCACGCGCTGGCCGGACTGCACGCGGTAGTCGCCGGAATCGAAGACGCTGGTCACCAGGACGTACGGCGCACTGACGCCTGCATTGTCGACGCAGGTGTCGCCGTGCTGGCCGAGGCGAACTTTCACATCCGCCGCGCCGGGGCCGCT
>OCZT010001555.1_pt1 | contig 23766 bp, 20 predicted proteins | sample 1539031 | NCBI WGS metagenome assembly OCZT01 (sample SAMEA3539308, study PRJEB22396) | soil metagenome | biome: tundra; feature: field; material: soil | place: USA | collected 2010-05 | depth 0.15 m | reverse complement strand
GATCGCGCCATCCAGACCGCACTGAAGGAGACCGAGCGTCCGTCGCTGATCATCGTCGATAGCCACATCGGCTACGGCTCCCCTCATCGGCAGGACACCAAGGAAGCTCACGGCGAGGCCTTGGGCGAAGAAGAGGTCCGCCTCACCAAAATGTTTTACGGGTGGCCGCCCGATGCACATTTCCTGGTTCCCGACGAGGTGAAGGCCTACATGGGCAAGGCCGTCGAGCGCGGCGCCCAGGGGGAGAAAGACTGGGATGGCCGCTACAACGCCTGGGCGAAAGCATTCCCGGATCTCGCGAAGACGTGCCAGCAGATGCTCAACCAGGAATTGCCCAACGGCTGGGACAAGGACATCCCATCCTTCCCTGCCGATGCCAAAGGCCTCGCCACTCGCGACTCGGGCGGCAAGGTGCTGAACGCAGTGGCGAAGCACGTGCCGTGGCTGCTGGGAGGCGCGGCTGATCTGGATCCTTCGACCAAGACCAAGCTTAGCGGCACTACCAGCTTCGAGAAGGACAGCTATGCGGGCCGCAACTTTCACTTTGGCATTCGCGAGCACGCCATGGGCTCCATCCTCAACGGCATGGCGCTATCGAAGCTGCGTCCATTTGGAGCTACCTTCTTTGTCTTTTCCGACTACATGCGGCCGGTACTTCGTCTAGCGGCGATGATGGACCAGCCAGTCATTTGGATCTACACGCACGATTCTTTCTGCCTCGGTGAGGATGGGCCAACCCACCAGCCGATCGAACATCTCATGTCGTTGCGCGCCATTCCGCGACTGCTGCTGTTCCGGCCGGCGGACGCCAACGAGGTCGCCGAGATCTGGCGCTACATCATGCCTTTGAAGACGCAACCGGTGGCGCTGGTGCTTACCCGCCAGGCAGTCCCTACATTCGACCGCACCAAGTATGCGTCGGCGGCCGGCCTTGCCAAGGGCGCATACATCATGGCGGACTCCGGGGGCACGCCTGACATCATCTTGATGGGAACCGGATCGGAAGTGCAGCTTTGCGTGGGCGCTTATGAAAAGCTCACTGCCAATGGCGTGAAGGCGCGTGTGGTTTCCATGCCCTGCTGGAGACTGTTCGAAGAGCAGCCTGCCGAGTACAAGCTCCAGGTGTTCCCGCCTGAGGTGCGAGCCCGGGTAGCCGTCGAGGCGGGCACCGATTTTGGCTGGAAGGAATACATTGGGAATGATGGGTATGTTATTGCTCGGACGGACTTTGGGGAATCTGCTCCTTATAAGGACCTGTTGAGGCACTTCGGATTCACGGTGGATGACGTGATGGCGAAGGCCCAGGACGTCATGAAAAAAGTCAAACCTTAATCCTACAGGCGTACCATGACCATGAAGATAGCCGTAGGCGCTGACCACGCCGGAGTTCCCCTCAACGAGACCGTCATTGCCGAGCTCAAACGGCTGGGGCATGAGGTGGTGGATTGCGGCACCCACGACCCCAGCAAGCCGGACGACTATCCCGATTACGCGGAGGCCGTGGGCCGCGCCGTACTCGACGGCAAGGCGGAGCGCGCGGTGCTCATCTGCGGTAGCGGCGTGGGTGCGTCCGTGGCAGCCAACAAGCTTCCCGGCATTCGCGCGGCACTTTGCCACGATTGTTATTCGGCGCATCAGGGCGTCGAACATGACAACATGAATGTGCTCTGCCTGGGCTCGCGCGTCATCGGACCGGAGCTGGCATTGGATTTGGTACGCACGTTTCTGGGGGCGAAATTCAGCGGAGAAGAGCGCCACCGCCGGCGCCTGGCGAAAATTACTGCGCTCGAAGAGCAAAGTTTGCGAGGTCTAAAATGAGCACCAACCCCTTACGGCAGCTTCATGACTTAGGTCAAAGTGTTTGGCTCGATCAGCTCAGCCGGTCTCTCTTGATAACTGGGGGACTCAAGCGCCTCATCGAAGAAGATGGTCTCCGCGGGGTAACCTCGAACCCGACCATCTTCCAAAAGGCCATCAGTGGCAGCCAGGACTATGCCGAGCAACTGGAAAAACTGGCGCGCAGCGGCAGCAACATCTCTCATATCTACGAAGAAATCGTCCTCCAGGACATTAGCAATGCGGCTGACGTGCTGCGCGGTGTTTATGAGGCCAACGACGGCGCCGATGGGTTCATCAGCCTGGAGGTTTCTCCGCTCCTCGCCAACGACACCAAGGCGACGATCGAAGAGGCCAAGAAGCTGTTCGCCCGGCTGAGTCGGCCAAACGTAATGATCAAGGTGCCGGGCACCCCTGCCGGTCTTCCGGCCGTTGAGGAGTTGCTCTTCTCTGGCCTGAACATCAACATCACGCTCATCTTTGCGGTCGAAGTGTACGAACATGTCGCCGAGGCCTACATCAAGGCACTTGAGCGCCGCGTCGCCGCCGGACTGCCGGTGGACCGCATAGCCTCGGTGGCCAGCTTCTTCGTCAGCCGCATTGACAGCATGGTGGACAAGCAGCTTGGACAACTCGCCGAAAAAGCCACCGACGATGAGCAAAAGCAGCGCATCAATGCCCTCATGGGCAAGGCTGCGATCGCTAATGCGAAGGTAGCCTACGAATCGTTCAAGCGCATCTTTGGCAGCGACCGTTTTGCCAAACTGAAGGAAAAAGGCGCCAGAGTACAGCGCCCGCTTTGGGCGTCCACCAGCACCAAGAATCCAGCGTATCCCGACACCATGTACCTGGACACCTTAATCGGCGCCGACACGGTCAACACCGTTCCTCCCGCAACATTGGAGGCCTTCCGCGACCACGGCGCCGCGAAGCCGACGCTGGATACTGGAATCGAGGAAGCCCATCAAGTCTTTGACGAGCTGAAGGCAGTCGGCATCGACATGACGGCGGTTACTACCAAACTGACCGAAGAGGGCGTGGCCTCTTTTTCGGAATCGTTCGACGAGCTGTTCGAAGTGATAGAAGCCCGTCGGGTCGAGGTGATGCGCTCGATCATGGCGCGTCACGGCGCAGCGCTGGGCAAGTATCAGGGAGATTTTGAAAGCACGCTTAAGGACCTCGACAAGCAGAAGGTCGTCCCCCGCGTGTGGAAGAAGGACCCCACGGTGTGGAAGGACGATCCCGAGCACGGGAAGATCATCGGCAACGCCCTTGGCTGGCTCAAGGTTGCTGAGACGATGCAGCCGCATGTTGCCGAACTGGTCGCGTTCGCAGATGAAATTCGCAAGGCCGAATTCGAGTATGCCGTGGTACTGGGCATGGGAGGATCGAGCCTATGTCCAGAGGTCCTCGCCCGCACCTTCAGCAAGAAAGACGGCTACCCGCAGCTCTACGTCCTCGACTCCACCGTGCCCACGGCCATACGCCACCTGGAGCAGAAGATCAATATCGGCAAAACACTCTTTATCGTGTCGTCGAAGTCGGGCGACACCACAGAACCCCAGATGTTTCAGCGCTATTTCCACGATCGGGTGAAGCGGGTCAAGGGCGATATGGCGGGTGAAAACTTTATCGCCATCACCGATCCTGGAACGCAACTCATCAAGGACGCCGCGCACTATCGGTTCCGCCGCGTCTTCCTCAACATGCCCGACATCGGCGGGCGCTACTCCGCGTTGTCATATTTCGGAATGGTTCCGTTCGCCGCGATGGGTGGAGACGTCAAGACATTGCTCGAACGCGCCCTGCAGGCTGAGCATGCTTGCGTGGGACCGGTCGGCGTCAGCGAAAACCCGGGCGCTCGGCTGGGTGCCATACTTGGCTCACTTGCCAAAGCAGGACGCAATAAGCTGACCTTCGTCACGCCTGCACCCCTCGACGCGCTCGGCCTTTGGATCGAACAACTGATTGCCGAGAGCACCGGCAAAGAAGGAAAAGGCATTGTGCCCGTCGCCGGCGAACCGCTAGGTTCGCCCGACGTCTACAGCGACGATCGCATCTTCGCATTCATTCACACGCAGTCGTCCAAGACTGGCGATATTGATGCCAAGCTAGCAGCGCTCGAAGCTGCCGGCCATCCCGTGCTGCACCATACGCTGCACGATCCTCTCGATCTGGGCGAGGAATTCTTCCTGTGGGAATTCGCCACCGCGATTGCGGGAGCGCTGCTGACCATCGATCCATTCGACCAGCCCAACGTGCAGGAATCGAAGGACAATACCAAGCGTCTGCTCGGCGAGTACGTGCAGAACGGTTCGCTGGCACAGCAGAAGCTGATCATTGCCGAGGAATCGATGCGCGTCTTTGGTGACGAAGCCACTCGAGATCTGCTACGACGCAGTGGCGCGTCCATGCAAGAGATTTTCACCGCCCATCTTTCGCGGATCAAGCCGGGCGACTACTTCGCGGTCACGCAATACATCGAAGAGTTAAACAACTACGAGGGCTTGCTGCAGCAGGTTCGCATCGCCGTGCGTGACGAGAAGAAAGTGGCAACCACCAGCGGCTATGGTCCTCGCTTCCTTCATTCCACTGGGCAGTTACACAAGGGCGGTCCCGATACCGGCGTATTTCTGCAGATCACTTCCGAGGACATCAATGACATCGAGATTCCCGGCGAGAAATTTACCTTCGGCGTGCTTAAGCAGGCGCAGGCGTCGGGCGATTTCGAGTCTTTGGCGGCCCGAGGTCGCCGGGCCATTCGCGTTGATCTGGGACGCGACGTGGAGAAGGGCCTCCGCCGCCTTCTCGTGCTGATCAAGGAAGCGGTGTCTCAGGCCAACGCCGCCGAAGCCGGCGTTCGCCGCTAAGGAGCGACTCATGCCGGCCACGAATTCCCGCTCGAAGTCGAGGGGAGCGCGATAACCATGAGCACACTCGTCCAACCAAAGCCGCACAAACTTGTGCAACCTTCACTGCCGCAGGCTGACTCATGCCTGCTCGTCATCTTCGGCGCGACCGGCGACCTCACGCATCGCAAACTGATTCCTGCGCTCTACGATCTGGCCTGTGTAGGCTGTACAAGCCGCAACTTCGACGTGCTGGGCATCGGCCGCACCAAGCTAACCGACGCCGAGTTCCGGGAGCCGCTCCGCGAAGGCGCCGTCAACTCCAAAGACGCGCGCAACTTCACCGACGACGTCTGGAACGACTTTGCCAAGCGCCTGCACTTTCTGGTCGGCGACGCCAGCCAGCCAGACTTCTACCCTCGCCTGAAGGCGAAGCTGGAAGAGATGCAGAAGAACGGCGCAAGCAAGAACGTGCTGTTCTACATCTCGACTTCAGCCTCGCTGGCGCCCCCGATTGTTGAAGGTCTTGGCGCCGCCGGGCTGGCGCGCCATAGCGAAGGCTGGACGCGAATCATTCTGGAGAAACCCTTCGGACGCGATCTGCAAAGCGCGCACGAGCTGAACGAAATTGTCTCGCGCGTCTTCGATGAGCCATCGGTTTACCGCATCGATCACTACCTCGGCAAGGAAACGGTGCAGAACATCATGATGTTCCGCTTCGGTAACTCGATGTTCGAGCCGGTTTGGAACCGAAATTACATCCAGTACATTGAGATCACCGCCGCCGAAACCCTGGGAGTGGAGAGTCGCGCGGCGTTTTATGAAGAGACAGGCGCTCTGCGCGATATGGTCGCGAATCACCTTCTCCAGTTGCTGACCTTGACCGCGATGGAGCCTCCCGTCGCCTTCGACGCCGACGCCGTTCGCGGACACAAGGTGGAAGTGTTGCGCGCCATCGCTCCCATGTCGAAGGACGAGGTCGCCCGCCGCGCCGTTCGCGGGCAGTACGGGCCGGGGCAGATCGACGGCAAGCCGGTACCAGGCTATCGCCAGGAAAAAGGCGTGGACCCGAATTCACGCACCGAGACTTATGTTGCGGTCGAGTTCCACATCGACAACTGGCGCTGGGCGGGAGTTCCCTTCTATGTGCGCGCCGGCAAGCGTCTGGCTAATCAGTTGACCGAAGTCGCGGTCCACTTCAAGCGTACCCCGCAAGCGCTGTTCTCTCGAAGTCCCGAGGACGTCCACCACAATGTCATCACCATGCGCATTCAGCCGAACGAAGGTATCGCAGTGAGTTTTGGGGCCAAACAGCCTGGGCCACAGATGCGCGCCATCCGCGTGGACATGGACTTTTCGTATCGCGATGTTTTCGGCGGCGAAACCCCCGCAGCCTATGAAACCCTCTTGCTCGATGCCATGCGCGGTGACGCTACGCTGTTCACCCGGCGCGATGAAGTGGAAGCCGAGTGGCGCATCATTACGCCCATCGAAGCGGCCTGGGCCGAGCTGCCGCCGCCGCAATTCCCCAACTACTCCGCTGGCAATGAAGGTCCGGAGGCTGCCGATGGGCTCATCCAGTACGATCGTCATCGCTGGCGCCGCCTGAAGCGGAATGGCTCCGAGGACCTGTAATGGCTGCCACGGACGCCAAGCCTGGCGTGGCATTGGTCGTGTCGGATGTTGACGGCACTCTCCTCGATCCGGACAAAAACCTCAGCCCCGGTGCGCCGGCCGCGGTGAGGCGCCTCAAGCAGGCGGGAATTCGGTTTACCATTGCCAGTGCACGGCCGCCATGCCTCACCTATCCGTTGCTACGCGATCTCCACGTCTCCGAGCCGTCTGCGTGTTTCAACGGGGCGCTGCTGATCGATCCTGACTGCAACGTCCTGCACCAACTGCCGATGGCTCCTTCTGACGCGCAGACCGTGGCCAACCACATCTGCAAAAGCCCGCTCGAATTGTGGGTCTATGACGGAATGGATTGGTACGTCAGCAATCCGGCCGGCCCGCATGTGCAGCATCAGGAAGAGTTGATGCAGTGCCAAGCCACGCCGCTTTACTCCTACGACATGTCGCAGTTCCACGTCTTGAAGCTGGTCGGCGTCAGCGACGACTACGATGCGGTGAAGCGCGCGCAATTCGAACTTGACAGCTTGTGTGGTGGCGCAATTTCGGCGACTTGTTCGTCCAACTACTATCTCGACGTGACCCATACCGACGCTAACAAAGGCACGGTAATCCTCGCACTGTCGAAGATGTTAAACATCCCCACCGAGCAGATTGCCACCATTGGCGACATGCCCACCGATGCGCTGATGTTTCACAAAAGCGGTGTAAGCATCGCCATGGGCAATGCGACTGACGAAGTCAAGGCGCAGGCGACGTACGTTACCAGGAGCAACACGGAAGATGGATTCGCTTACGCGATCGAACATTTCATTCTCGGGGGCGAACAGAAATAGACACACTGTCGATTGACGCCGGCCTGTCGGTACCGCAGATTCATCGCGGGCGCGGTCAGACTGCCCTTAGAACCCGCCACCAAGGGTTAGGGTGGATCACCCGCTCCACTTGTCGACTTCCCGCGTCGAAAGAACGATCCTATCGGCAGCAAAAGAGCAATTGCCAACAACAAGAAGGTCGCTATGCCTTCAAAGAAATCGCGAGCTATGCCCGGATGGTTTACAGTATCAGATACACCCTGCCGCCATGGTACGGCTATGCCGGGAGAAAAAAAAGGTAGTACTAGCCCAGGAAAGGCCCAAACCCATACGATTATGAACATGATGAACCACGCCCACGGAACGCTTTTCACATATCCAATCCAGGTCACTACAAGACCGATCAAAATTATTGCGAGGGAAGAAAAGCCTACGATTCGAACCATATTGTCGACCGTTGTACGTGCGTTCGCCACAGATGAGGGCACCATCCAAAGAAGTGCTGCGGTCAGCAGGAGACTAGAAATGAAGACTAGATCGTGTCGGATCCTCATGGCACCTCGACCGTACCGTGGATTAAGGCTAACATCGATGGGCGCCTTAGCGTCGCATTGTAACAGTATCAAGTATGCCCACGGCAGCACGTCGATGCTGGACCTACAATTCACCGCGGCCGCCCCATGTCCTGGGCCCTGCCCTTCCATTGCCCGCCGCGGCCTGACCAATAATTGAGCGCCGAGTGTACTGTCGCTGCCAAATAAAACGCCGCGCTGAAAGGCAGCGTCAACGCCCACGTCGCATTCAAGCGGTAGAAGCGCACCATCGGCGAATAGGCTAGCCACATTAGCAGGTACGCCGCTGCGCCAAGCCAGGCGAGCGCACGCGAGCCGCTCAAAAGCAGCACTAGCGGCAACAGGTAGATCAACAGCAGTCCGGCTATTGCGCCAAGCAGCAGCAATATCGAATGCTGTAACTGATTAAACGCAGTTCGCGCAATCATGCTTTCGATCTGGCCGAACGATTGGTAGGCACGCAGGCTGCATGTATCGGGCGTCACCCCGAGCCACACTTTGCCGCCGCTGCGCTTCACCCTGCGGGCTAATGCGCAATCGTCGATGATCTCGCCGCGAATGGCCGCGACTCCGCCTGCGCGCGCCAGCGCTTCCGGACGAACCAAGATGCAGCCGCCAGCGGCGCCTGCCATTTTGTGCCGCGGATTTCGAATCCACTCCGGCGGATACAGCATGAAGAAAAAGAAAACGAACGCCGGAATGAGCAGCTTCTCCGCGAGGCTGCGGCAATGCAGCTTTACCATGAACGACGCCAGATCGTATTCACCCCGTTCGGCAACAGCAACAAGTGCTGCCACGTTTTCTGGCGAGTGCTGTACGTCCGCATCGGTGAGCAGCAGAAATTGGGGATGCAGCCCTAGGGCCCGCTCGATACCTTGCTGCATCGCCCACAGCTTGCCGGTCCAGCCGTCGGGCAGGGGCTGGCCGCGTATGACCGTCAGCGCATCCCGCCGCGAGTTGGCAGCTTCACGCGCTGCTTCCCCGGTTCCATCCACACTATGGTCGTCAACCAGGAAAATGTGGATCGCGGCCGCGCAGCTCTGCTGCAACAGAGAACGTACGCAATCGCCAATGACATCGGCCTCGTTGCGAGCAGGAATGACGACGGCGATAGGGCCGGCAACTGCCGACGAAGACGTCGCTTTCGCGCCTAAGCGTTGCACCATCCAGAATCGGCCGTGCGCCAGCAGCAGATAAAGCCAGAGGACGACGCAAACAGACCCCACGATGAGAGCAGACCAATACATGAAGAGCAGTTTACCGGGTCTAGAACGGCGTAGGCATTGGTATAACTGCCATCGAACAGTAGTGTCGCCAGCTGAAGCCGGCTCGCTCCTTTAGCATTGGCGGCAACGCGGCGCTGAACCTGAATTATTCATGAGTGTTGAGGTGTCATCCTGAGCGAGCGCCCGCAAAGATTTTCCGGCCCGCTTCTTTTGCGGGTCGGGCGGGCGCGCAGTCGAAGGACCCCTATAGCTGCGAGAAATCACAGTGTGGCCGTGTTGCGCAGCAGCAAGTTTGAGATGGCTGGCGGCCATAGGGGTCCGTCGACTCCTCGCTGCGCTCGTCGCTCAGGATGACATCCAAGAGATTACTTGTGCTCATGAATAATGCAGGTGAAGCGCCGCTCTACCCGTGCCCGCTTCGGACTAAGTAGGTCATGCTCATCGGCTTGCCAGACCGCCAGCGATCTCGGCGCCGTCGATCACGTACACGTGTCCGCTGAGATAAGCGGCGTCCTCGGAGGCCAGGAACGCGAAGAGCGCCGCGACCTCTTCGGGCTGGGCGTGCCGGCGAAGCGGGATCTTCTGGTTCACTGCCTCCAGCATTTCGTCGGAGTACTCGGCGCGTTGCATTGGGGTCAGAACATATCCGGGGGCGACCGCGTTCACCCTCACCTTGGGCGCTAGCTCCAGCGCCAGGGAGCGCGTCAACTCAATCACGCCAGCTTTGGAAGCGTTGTAGTCGGCGTAGTAGGGATAGCCCACCATGCCGTTGGTGGACGCGGTGTTCAAGATGACTCCGCCGTCGTGCTCCATCATGTAGCGGGCAGCGGTTTGCGCAACGTAGAAGACACCCGTCAGGTTCACTGCGAGCACCCGGCTCCACTCCTCGGGCGTGATATCGAGAAACTTGTGACGAATACTGATACCGGCGTTGTTGATGACGACGTCCAGGCCGCCCAGCGCGCGAATCATGGCGTCGAATGCACGCTGTACTTGTTCCTGATCGGCTACATCCGCCAAGAAAGTTCCTGCGATGCCAGCTTGTTCCGTGCGGATTTTTTCGCATGCGACAGGATCGCGGTCGAGAACCGCGACGATCGAGCCCTCCTCCAGGAACCGCGCAGCCGTGGCTGCACCGATGCCGCTGGCGCCTCCGGTGATGACAACACGCTTGCCTTTGAGTCCACGCATAGGCTCCTCGACTGGCGCGGCTGGAGCAGTTTCACCTTTGATGTGTAGGCGGAGCAGCCGCTGAGATCATTGAAACATGTACTTCTTGGTGGGAGCCCCCGCATTTATGCGGGGGAAGGAGCGCTTCAGCGCTCCGGGAAATCTTCGACTTCGATCCTGCGCTTTAGCGCCGGGGTGTCGAGAAATCCCGTGGCTAAAGCCCATTTTAAGATCGAACGCTTTACCGCTGGACTGAAGTCCAGCTCCCCCCTGCTGAAGCAGGGGGCTTCCACCAAAAGTCTTCCACCGGTTTTTTCGCACTTAAAGGCATGGTCCATCGGCAATACACCAGATCTGAAACTACTCTGATCTCCGCCAGACAGAATAACAAACGCCGCTCTACCGGTTACCGGCTCCAGTATGAGCGAATACCTGTTAGACTTTTGCGCACGCAATATGGCAAAGCAAGCTGAAGGTCTTCGCACCCGGCTCTACGACAATCCCGAGGGCAAGTTCGTCCACGACGTCGTACTCGACTCCTGCCGCCAGCATGGGCAGAAGATCGCCGTCGTTGACACTTCCTGCACGCCCGCGAGGCGCATCACCTATGCGGCGTATGGCGAACTGGTGGAACGCGCCGCACGCGGTCTGGTCGCGGCCGGCATTCGCCCTGGAGAGATGATCGGCATTTATCTGCCGAACTGCTGGGAGTTCGCAATCGCCTACCATGCAGCCACCATGGCCGGGGCCGTGCCGACAACCATGAACCCGACCTACCGCGAGCGCGAAGTCCGCTATCAACTAGAGACTGCGGAGGCGGTCGCTCTCATTAGCGACGGTGCATTGCTTACCGGCATTGATCTCTCCGGGCTTCCTGCATTGCGCAATGTTTACACCATACGCAGCCTTGGGCCGAGCGGCTCGCAGCCGTGGGAGTCTCTCTTCGAGCCAAACCTCAGCGTACAGCTACCGAAACCGGAGCACGATTCCCGCGTGACGTTGGCCACGCTTCCCTTCTCCAGCGGGACCACGGGGCTGCCCAAAGGCGTCATGCTGTCGCACTTCAACCTGGTGGCCAACGTCTATCAGACGCTCACGCCGGGAGAGTTTGGCGCCATCAGCGACCCGGATGTGCTGTTGTGCTTCCTTCCGCTTTATCACATCTATGGTTTGACCGTAGGCTTGAATCTCACGCTGATGCGCGGCTGCACCCTGGTGTTGATGCCGCGATTCGATTGCGAACGTTCGCTGGAAACGATCGTGCAGGACGGCGTGACGGTCACCCTTTGCGTGCCTCCAACGCTGCTGGCGTATTGCCAGGCGGCGGAGCAGGGGAAATTCCCGCGCGAACATCGCCTGCGCTGGGTGAAGTCGGGAGCGGCTCCGCTAGCCCCAGAGCTGGCGCGCCGCTTTACCCAGAGCACTGGCATTCCGATTCGCCAAGGCTACGGAATGACCGAAGCCTCGCCGGTTACGCATGTGGGATTTCTTCTCCCTGAGCTCTACAAACCGGATTCAGTCGGCGCGCCGGTAGCGCAAACCGAATGCCGGATTGTGGATGAAAAAGACAACGACGTAGCGCCGGGGGAAATTGGCGAGTTGGTAATGCGCGGACCGCAATTCATGCTGGGCTACTGGAAATCTCCAGACGCCACCGCGGCGGTGCTGCGCGACGGATGGTACTGGTCTGGCGACATCGTGCGTGTGGACGACAGCGGCCAGTATTACGTGGTCGATCGGCGCAAGGAAATGATGAAGTACAAGGGCTTCTCGATTGCGCCGGCGGAGGTGGAAAGCGTGCTGCTCGAACATCCGGCGGTACGCGACTGCGGCGTGGTTTCGCGCGTGGACAGCGCGGGCGAAGAGATTCCCTGCGCCTTCGTCGTGTTGCGCGAAGAAGAGGTAGCCAACAAGGAGACAGAATCCCGTCTACAGGAATTCGTGGCTGAGCGCCTCACGCATTACAAAATGCCGCGCGAAATCTACTTCGTGCAAACGCTGCCGCGAACGGCCTCGGGGAAAATCCTGCGGCGAGACCTTCGTAAGTTATTTTAGGGGTTGCTTCGTAACCCTATGAGGATGTGCTCCTTCCAAAGTTGCCGATGCGATGGAACGAAACTCGTCAACGAACTTCGGCTTACGGCGCGAAGGTCTTCTCGCGCTGCACGTAATGTTTCTGGAAGTAGTCGCGGTACTGGCCGGTGCGCACGTCATCGAGCCATGGCACATTTTCCCGATACCACGCAATCGTCTGGGCCAGTCCCTCATCGAAACCGATCGCGGGCCGCCAGCCCAGCTCGCGCTCCAGCTTTTCGCAGTTGATGGCGTAACGCAGGTCATGTCCCTTACGGTCGCTCACGAACTGAATCAGCGATTCGGGGCGGCCTAATGCGACAAGAATCAGCTTGGCAACCTCGAGGTTGCGCTGCTCGCATCTCCCACCAATGTTGTAAACCTCACCCTCTCGCCCGCGTTGCAACACCGCATCCAGGGCGGTGCAGTGATCCCTGACGTGGATCCAGTCGCGCACATTGCTGCCTTTGCCATACACCGGCAGCCGTTCGCCCGCCATGGCCTGCGCGATCATCAGCGGAATGAACTTCTCCGGAAACTGATATGGCCCGTAGTTATTGGAGCAGCGCGTCACCACCGCGGCAAACTTGTGGGTGCGCACGTAGGCCAGCACCAGCAAATCGGAAGCCGCTTTGGTCGCCGCGTACGGACTGTTCGGCTGCAGCGGAGATTCTTCCGTAAACTCGCCTTCTTCGCCGAGGCTGCCGTACACCTCATCGGTACTAACATGCAAGAACCGCGGCACGCCCGCTTCCCGGCAGGCCTGGATGAGGTTGTGGGTCCCGTCTACATTGGTGCGCACGAAGGCCGCGGCATCTTCAATGCTGCGGTCCACATGGCTCTCGGCAGCAAAGTGGATGACGGCATCGCATCCGCGCACCGCATCCAACACCGCACGATCACAGATGTCCACTTGCACAAACTCGCACTTGCCCTGCTGCAGCGCCGGCTCAAGGTTCTTCAAGTTACCGGCGTAGGTGAGCTTGTCGAGGACCACCAGCTTCCATTCCGGATGCTTGGCAAGCGCATGATGGACGAAGTTGGATCCAATGAATCCGGCGCCGCCCGTGACCAGCAGCTTCATAGGCTGCGCACCGCCGCCGGCTCTTCCGCGTTGCGCAGCACTTTGTCGCGCACCATGTTGCTGGCATGCCACAGCGATTCGAAGGTGCCGGCGTCGGTCCACCAGCCCTCCAGCAGCGTGTGTTGCAGGGTGCCTTCGGCAATATAGCTGTTGTTGATGTCGGTAATTTCGTACTCGCCGCGACCCGACGGCTTCAGCGTGCGGATGCGGTCGAAGACTGTCCCATCATAAAAATAGATGCCGACGACCGCGTACGACGAGAGCGGCTTCTTGGGCTTCTCCTCGATGCGAACGATGCGCCCTTGCTCAAACACAGGCACTCCGAAGCGCTCGGGGTCGGCCACGTCCTTCAGCATCACCATAGCGCCCTTTTCGAGCCGCTCGAAGGTCTGGGCCGCCTCGCGAATATCACCTTCAATGATGTTATCGCCCAAAACTACGCAGATCTTGTCGCCCTTGGCCCAGGGTTCGGCCAGTCGAAGCGCGTCGGCGATCCCGCCTTCTCCCTCCTGATAGGCGAAGCTGAGTTGCTGCAGACCGAACTCCTTGCCGTTCTGCAGCAGACGCAGGAAATCGCCGGCGTTTTGCCCGCCGGTCACGATCAGGATGTCGCGAATGCCAGCATCCACCAGCGTCTGCAGGGGATAGAAAATCATCGGCTTGTCATACACGGGCAGCAGGTGCTTGTTGGTAACGCGGGTCAGCGGATACAGGCGAGTACCGATGCCGCCCGCCAGGACTATTCCCTTCATTTAGCTCTCCGTTCTTGTGTCGTGAACAGTGCGAGTGCGTACGACAGGATCTGACCGGCGCTTCCTTCCCCAAACCCCTGCGGAAGAACGCTACCGGGGCGCGAGAAGATGAACTGTTCAGCAACGTAGTATCCAACGATTATCAGCGAATCGCGTCCTGCATGGCAAGCCGCAGCTGGCTCCGCCAGTCCGGCAGTATAACGCCAAAGCTAACCAGCACCTTCGCGTTGGAGAGCACAGAATTCCGCGGCCGGCGGGCAGGCGCCTGAAATTGCTCGCTGGTGATGGCGACTACGCGCTTGGCCTTCAAGGGCCCACCAAATTCACCTGTCTCGGCCGGCCAATCCAGGAGCGCTTCGTAGTCCTCCAGGATAGCTCGCGCAAATCCTACCCACGAGGTCTGCTCCGCAGCCGTGAGATGGAAAAGCCCACTTTGCCAGGCGCCGGTTTCGCTGTTGCGCTCCAGCGATCTAGCGAGAATGATCGCGGTTGCCTCGGCGATGGTCCGCGCCCACGTCGGCGCACCGTACTGGTCGGCGACCATGCGCAGCTCTTCTTTCTCGCGAGCCAGACGCAAAACGGTACGCAGAAAATTCTTGCCGCGCGTGTCGTATACCCAGGTGGTTCGCAGGATGAGGTACGGGCATCCAGCACCGACGATCAACTGCTCGCCCTCCAGTTTGGTCTGACCATAGACGTTGAGCGGCCCGGTCGTATCGTTCTCTTGATACGCAGACGCCACGGGCTTGTTGCCGTCGAAAACGTAATCGGTGGAGTAGTGGACGAGCAGGCAGCGGTTGCGTGCCAACTCCTCGGCCATGCGCGCCGGAGCCAGAGCGTTGATGGTCCGCGCCAATTCCGGCTCGCTCTCAGCCTTGTCCACCGCCGTATAAGCGGCGGCGTTTACCAGGATATCCGGTTCGAACTCGCGTACCGCCCGAGTCACGGCGTCCAGATCGGACAGATCTAATTGATCGCGCGTAAGGGTCGTCACGTCGCCCAACGGCGCCAGAGTGCGCTGCAAATGCCAGCCTATCTGGCCGGTCGCGCCGGTGATGAGGAGTCGCAAGCTCATAGCTGGTAGCGCGGCAACTGGTCGCGCGCAATCTGCGCAAGTGGAAGATAACGCCGGTCCTTTTCCGACAGGAGAGGCGAAGGTGTTTGCCAATCGATGCCGATTTCCGGATCGTTCCAAAGCACGCCGCGGTCGTCGCTGGCATCGTAGTAGTCGCTGCATTTGTAGAGGAAGTCGGCGGTTTCGGACTGCACCACAAAGCCGTGCGCGAATCTCTTCGGAATATAGAGCTGTAGGTGGTTTTCCGCGGAGAGCAATACGCTTACCCACTGGCCGAAGTGCGGGGACCCGACGCGAATATCCACCGCGATGTCGAGCACCTCACCTTGCACTACGCGGCACAGCTTGGCCTGCGGGTTCCGGAGTTGGTAGTGCAAGCCGCGCAGCACCCCGCGCGATGAGCGCGAATGATTGTCTTGCACGAACTGGTCCTGTATGCCGGCCCCCGCCAGCACGTTCTGGCGATAAGTTTCCATGAAGAAGCCACGCGGGTCCTCGTGGACGCGCGGCTTCACTATAAGCACGCTGGGTAGCCGGGTTTCGATGATTTCCAAGTTCTCTCCAGGCGCGGTCATCGCAGTGGACATGCGCGCTCCTTCGAAGAATAGACGAAGCGACGATTATAATGCGTGCTTCCTGACCTATGTTGCGCTGCTCCGCCATTATCGTGACCTACAACTCCGGCGATGCCATCTGGACTTGCCTGGAGGCGCTGACGCGCGAAGACTGCGAGATCGTAGTAGTGGACAACGCCTCGCACGACGAAACCGTGCAGCGGGTAGAGGAATTCGTCGCGTGGCATCCCGTGCGTCTGGTGGCAAACGCGGAAAATCTTGGCTTTGCCGCCGCCGTGAACCAGGGAGCACGCGAGAGCTCCGAAGATGTCCTGCTGGTGCTCAATCCCGACGCCATCCCCGAGCCAGGAGCCGTCAAAGCGCTGCTGCAGTGCCTCGAAACCAGCGGCGCAGCCGCCACCGGCGGTGCGTTGTTGGACAATGACGGACAACCGGCGCGCGGCTTCGCGTTCCGACGGCTGCCAACGCTCACAAGCTTACTTTGCGAAGTGTTGCTGGTGAACCAGCTTTGGCCGCACAATCCGGTAAATCGGCGTTACCGATGTCTCGACGCCGACTATTCGCAGCAACAAGAGGTCGAGCAGCCGGCCGGGGCGTGCCTCGCAATCACACGAGCGGCATGGGCGGCGGTCGGCGGCTTCGACGAGCAGTTCTTTCCCGTGTGGTTCGAAGATGTCGATTTCTGCCAGCGGCTGCTGGAGAGTGGGGGCAAGGTCATTTATTGCCCAGTGGCGCGTTTCCGCCACAGCGGCGGGCACAGCGTGGGCCAGTTGCCATTCCGCGATAAGCAGATGTTCTGGTACAGCAACATGCTGCGCTATGCCCGCAAACACTTCTCCAGCGGTCAGGTGACGACATTGCGCGCGGGAATCATTGCCGGAATGCTGTTGCGTTCGCTAGCCGCCTTGTTCGGCGCCCGCCAAGCTCCGCTCGGCGAAACATTATCGGCATACTGGACGGTGATACGAAGCGCAAGATAGTTCGTGAGCGACATTCGAGGAGGAGTGAGAAATGGTCCTAACGCGAGATTTTAGAGAAACAGTACAGGCGCGGGTGAGACGCGACGCTGCATTTCGCAAGGGGCTGCTCCGCGATGCCGTTGAAAGCCTTCTCGCCGGAGAGGTTGCGCTGGGGAAGGAGCTCTTGCGCGACTACATCAATGCCACAGTGGGGTTTCCCAAGCTGTCCGCAGAGACGAAGCCGCATGTAAAGACCCTGCACCAGATGTTTGGCCCAAAGGGAAATCCAACCGCCAGCAACCTGTTTGGAATCGTTGCCTACCTTCAGCGGCGGGAAGGTGTCCGCTTGCAGGTCCGCACCAGCCGGGCAGTAGCTTAGGCGAAAATCCCCCCCAGCAAAAGAAGCTTGGATGGCGCACCCGGCCGTTGGCTTTGTTCTGCTCATGACGTTTCTCGCGGGCAAATAGGGGGTCCATTCCGGAGCGCACATCGAACCTGGAAGGCCCTGCTTGTCACATCAGGCAAATCCATCCCATTTCGGGAAACTTCTTCGTCCTCTCAAATGATACTCATAATGATATAGCTGTACCGCGTGCAAGCACTCTGCTAGTATGCAGCTTCTCACCTGGTCCGAGTCTGTTCGACATTCTGGCCTGACCACCATTTGGGGGCTTCGGATATGAACATAAGGCTCTTTCTCGTAGCATCCTGGGCTCTGTTAGCCCTAACGGCGAACCCGGCCTTCGCACAATCGAACCCCGTTGGTCTCCCCGTCATTTTCGTCCATGGCCTTTGTAGCGACGCAACAACGATGCAAGCCGTACTTGACGATACAAGGAATTACCTAATAAGTCTTTATCCAGATCTGTACACGGAATCTACCGAGTACATCACGTTTTTTGACGGTCAGCGAGTATATTTCCAACAGCCTGGTAGTCGTATAGCGCTTACTGGATTTACAAATCCGGCAACCCGCTTTTTTCTGACGGCATTCGATGATCCTGGTCAGGTCATATATCAATATTTTGACACCTACCGCGTCGCCCAAGTCCCTATATATGCAAAAGGGGATGAACTCGCACATATTATTTGGAGGATAAAGCAGTTGACGGGCACCCCGCGGGTAATTCTCGTCGTTCATAGTTTGGGAGGGCTGGCTATCCGTGCGTATGTGGAACAGTTAGCCAATCCCACCGGGGGCACGCACTCGGATCCTTATCTAAATGACATTGCGGCAATCATTACTCTTGATACTCCGCATGGTGGCGCTCCTATTGCTGACTGGCGCAGTCTCCCCTTAGGTCCGTGTTTCCTGAAGCCCTCCGCGGACAAATCAGAAATGGACCCCCTTAGCTCGGACAGCATAATTCCGCAAATTAACTACTACACGAGTGCGCCGGGGGCAACTCCTCTGCCCGAAGCTCTGTCAATTTCCTCTATTGTTAGCTTTTGGTCGAATACTTTTCCGTCCATGTTTCGCACTCAGAACACTGACAATATTTTGGATAATTCCAGTCAAGATCTTCTTGGGGCGCTAATAGACCCAGCGCATAACTCACATAGCACCTTGAGATCTTCAACGAATTCTTACAATGGTCCATTCTGGAATGGTTGTGGTACGGTGCGACCACTTCATGGAGTTGATTGCGTTGGGACGACGGCTCAGACTGAGGCAATTCTGCATTCTCAAGTCCAACCGGCCGCGGTAATGAATCCGACGGTCTCGATTACACCATCAACTTTCACCCTTCATACTTTGACTAGCCAAACGCTCACCGCCCTAACCCCCAGCGGAAACAGTCCGGTGTGGAGTCTGCTGGAAGGTTCCCAAGCCGGAACTATCACAAGTCAAGGACTCTATCAAGCGCCCAACAATACCGGGAGATACCATGTGGTTGCAGTTGACTCGGGCAACCCTAATGCGTTCGGACTTGCTACGGTAACAATAACTATTTTAGGGAACGGATTCGCGAACACCCTATCAGCGAGCAATGTTACTAGCAATTCCGCTGTTCTGAATGGAGACGCGAATCTCGCCAGCATTCCTGGGTACGTCAACTTTCTTATTAGCACTGACCCGAACATGAACGGCGCCGTGATTACCAGCAATCAATATTTACCTGTTAACTCGCGAATACAGCTGTTTTCTCAAGCGCTGAATGGGCTTCACTCGAACACTAACTATTACTTCCAAGCCGCTCTCTACGGCACCGATGGAACGGTCCGCAGCACGGGTAACATCTCTAGCTTCAGATCCGAGGCGCAGCCGCTGTGGCCAATGAGCGGGCACGATAGGCGACGCTCAGGACTAAGTCAGTTTGCTGGGCCCCAGAGTTTCTCTGGCCCTCCCACCTGGACGGTCGCCACCTCACAACCAGTTATTGGAGATTTAGCCGTTTCGGCCGAAGGAAATATTTATTTTGCAAGTGATGCTCTCTATGCATTAAAGCCGGACGGAACGCGGTATACGGCTCCGGCTCTCTTGAGCGGAATCGCCACATCGCCCGCAATTGAGGATGTGGGAGGTTATGTTTACATAGCTGTCCACGCCAGCGACGGTGGCTTCGATATACTGCGGTATACGAAACAACTAACAAATGGAACCACTGTTTTTCATGTGCCGCCTAACTATTATGGGGGTGGTATCAGTGAGCTCATCCTGGGACCGAACGGCACTATCTATTTCCTCACAGGGAGATATCCCGGAACTCTCTATTCGGTTGGTACTTCGAACTGGAGCAACAGCATCTGCCCGTCCGAGACAGGCACCGGCCCCGTACCGAACGGTCCTGTTTTAGGCGCTGACGGGAGTGTGTACGCGATGTGCCAGGGGGTCGAATCCGGGGCGTCGGGTCTTTATAAACTAGACCCCGCAACGGGAATCGTGCTTGCGTATTACGGATATTCTCGCGGCGCGACTGAACCCATGATAGACAGTTCAGGAAGGATCTACGCTGGTTACCAAGCTTTTGGCGGTGCGCAGTATGTTGGCTCATACGACCTCTGGGACAGCAACTTGAATCACCTAAGAGGCAACAGTGGGGACTATACGACGAGCAGAGCAAGCGTCTTTCTGGACGGTTCCTCGACCGTCCGCCTGGGTTATGCTGATGCCAACGTTGTCTACCTTGTTGCTGAAGGCGCACATCCGTGGCAAATCATCTCCGATGGCTCGACAGTACCTTTTTTCACGGCGGTTCCGACTGTTGATGTGTCTGGAACCATTTTTGTCGGAAACACGACTGGGATGGAAGCGATCAGTCAGATTGACGGCAGCATCATTTGGTCTGTGACAACCGGAGATGGCATTACGACTCAGCCTGTGGTGGCAGGATCGGGAACCTTGTATGTCGGGTCGAGCTCTGGGAAGGTCTATGCGTTCATACACTGACTGAAATCTGACTGCCCCGCAATTCGAATCGGGCAGGACTATCGGTAGCTGCCGGGATGCCCCACCCTTGTCGCCCGGTGTTGGCGACAGGGTGGGACAAGTGTTAGAGATCCGAGTGCTAGAGCAGTTTAAGCATTGGTGTAGCCGGGATAGAGCAGCAGTGCCGCCGGCTGAAGCCGGCTCGTTTCTAAAGGCTCGCTGCAACGCGGCGCTGAAGCGCCGCTCTACCCGTACTACACTAATTCGAAAACTGACCTACACTCCGATAACGCCCACCAACTCCTTCACCGAGTCGGCGCTCTTTTGCAGGGCGGCCTGTTCTTCCGGAGTCAGTTTGATCTCGAGGATCTTCTCGATGCCGTTCGAGCCCAGCTTGCAGGGCACGCCGACGAACAGCCCGCTGATGCCGTACTCGCCTTCCAGATAGGCGGCGCATGGCACGATCTTCTTCTTGTCCTTGAGGATGGCCTCAACCATCTCCGTGACTGCGGCCGACGGCGCGTAGTAAGCGCTCCCGGTCTTGAGGTGCTTGACGATCTCGGCGCCGCCGTCGCGGGTGCGCTGCACCAGGCGCGCGAGGGTGGCTGCGTCCATCAACTCGGTGATGGGAATGCCCGCCACGGTCGAGTAGCGCGGCAGCGGAACCATGGTGTCGCCGTGACCGCCAAGTACGAAGGCGGTGACGTTCTCGACGGAAACGTCCAGTTCCCTGGCGATGAAAGTTCGGAAGCGCGCCGAATCGAGAATGCCGGCCATGCCGATCACGCGATTGCGCGAAAAGCCGCTTAGCTTGTAAGCAGCCTGCGCCATCGCGTCCAGCGGGTTGGAGACGATGATCAGGATGCAATTAGGGGAGTACCGCACCACCTTGCCCACCACATCGCTCATGATCTTGAAATTGGTGTTGAGCAGGTCGTCGCGGCTCATGCCGGGCTTGCGCGGAATCCCCGCCGTGATGACCACGATGTCGGAGTTTGCCGTGTCGGCGTAATCGTTGGTGCCGAGCACGAACGAATCGCGCTTCTCGATCGGCATCGCCTGCAGCAGGTCGAGACCTTTGCCCTGCGGCACGCCTTCGATGATGTCAATCAGTACGACGTCGGCCAGTTCCTTCGACGCCAGCCAGTGCGCCGCGGTGGCGCCCACATTGCCAGAACCAACTACCGTTACCTTCTTGCGCATGATGCCTCACAGTATGCCCAATAATTGGGCAGTTATGATGTTCACAGCAAAATCAAGTGTTGAAAGGATGTAATCCGTTCCTACAGAAACTCTCCGGTCTCGTGTAATCAGTTGCCGAGGCAACAGTCTGTCGGCTGGAGAGCCTGCCACGCGCTCTCTCGCTCTAAAGGTCAAGGGCAGACACAAGAAGCGGTCACGCGGATGCAGTTTCCAATGCGACGCGTAGAGAGTCTGAATCCGGAACCGAGAAATTGAGTTTTTCGAAGCCGATGACCCGACCTACCCGGTCTTTCATGAGCACGACCTCATCGCCGGTCTCCTCGCAGACGTATTCCTGCGAGCGGTCCGCGAACCAGACCGTGAGCGTTTGCCCTTCCCGATCATGAAAGACCTTCACTTCGGCCATATTCGTGCGCCCTCTTTTATCGCGTCGGTCAGATAGGCCGTAACCAAAAACGCTTCTCCGTCGGTCTGCTTCGCGACTGCGCAAATCCAACGTTTGTCCGTTTCAGCCTTGTAGAAGAGTATCACCTTAGGATCCGTTCGGCTCCGCCGCGCTTCGTCGGGACTCTCCAGGGCCAGCCTCACGCCCGGTTCACGATCAGCCATGACAGGGTGTTTGAGGGTCGTAATCAGTTGCCAGCGCTGTTTCGCCACGCGAACGCGAAATCCGAGAGGCGTAAGGACCTCGAAAAGCACACCTCCTTCCGGCGACACGTGGTTATTTCACCTCGACACGATCTCAGACCGCGCGATCCCAATCGCCTACTTCGTCGCGAACTCCGCCACCGGCGCCATGTTCTGGATCATGTAACTCGCGAACTCGCTGGTCCTGACCTTGGTCGCGCCTTCCAACATGCGCTCGAAGTCGTAGGTGACCTTCTTCTGCAAGATGGTGCGCTCCAGCGATCCCTCGATCAGGCGAGCCGCCTCGTGCCAGCCCATGAAGTCGAACATCATCACGCCCGACAACATGACTGAGCCGGGGTTGATCACATCCTTATCGGCATACTTCGGTGCTGTGCCGTGCGTGGCTTCGAAGATGGCGTGCTGATCGCCGATGTTGGCACCCGGCGCAATACCGAGTCCCCCGACCTGGGCAGCGGCGGCGTCGGAAATGTAGTCGCCATTCAGGTTGGGCGTCGCCAGCACCGCGTACTCGTCGGGACGGGTAACAATCTGCTGGAAGATGCTGTCGGCGATGCGATCGTTGATCATCAGCTTCGCCTTCCACGCGCCCTTGCCGTGGGTAGCGTAGATGCTGTCGAGCACACCCTTCACCTCTTTGTAGAGCGCGTCGCGGAAGTCCTGCTGCGCAAACTCAAGACCGGGCTCCACCATCTTGGCGTTGTCTTCGATGGACAATCCCGGATTCTTGTCGAGGTTGCCAATAATCCAGCTCTCGCGCTCGGTGATGACCTGGTCGCGGAACTCCTGGGTGGCCAACTCGTAGCCCCACTCGCGGAACGCGCCTTCGGTGAACTTCTGGATGTTGCCCTTGTGCACGAGGGTCACCGACTTGAGATGATGGGCCAGCGCGTACTGGATGGCCATGCGCACCAGTCGCTTGGTGCCGGTGATGGACATGGGTTTGATACCAACGCCGGAGTCCTCGCGAATCCGCTTGTTGGTGCCTGCCAGCATTTCGTTGTTCAGAAAGTCAATCAGCTTCTTTGCCTCGGGCGTTCCCTGTTTCCACTCGATGCCCGCGTAAACGTCCTCGGTGTTCTCGCGGTAGATCACTATGTTCATGCGCTCGGGATGCTTTACCGGCGAAGGAATGCCTTGGTAATACTTAACTGGACGAACGCAGGCATAGAGGTCGAGGAGCTGGCGCAAAGCGACGTTTAGCGAACGGATACCCCCGCCAATCGGGGTCGTCAATGGGCCCTTGATGCCAATGCGCAACTCGCGGAAGGCCGCGACCGTGTCATCGGGCAACCAAGTCTTAAAGCGGTCCATGGCCTTTTCGCCGGCGAAGACTTCGTACCAGGCGACCCGGCGCTTACCGTTATAGGCAATTTCAACTGCCGCATCGAATACCCGAACCGACGCTTTCCAGATATCGCGACCGGTGCCGTCGCCTTCGATGAAGGGAACGATGGGATTGTTTGGGATGACAAGCTTACCGTTTTCGTAAGTGATCTTGCTCCCGCTGGAGGGCAAAGGAATTTCATTGTAAGAAGCCGCCACAAGGCACCTCGAGGAGTATGGATATAAAGTGACCGCAAGCTGCTAACAGCCATGTGTCGGGACTAGGAAGCACTGCCCAAAATCGGCGGCACGCCGGAAACCAAATCATTGGGCAAAAAAAACTTGCGGCCCACACTCTGGAAATCTCCACCGCGTCCTGATCAGAAAGGCTTACCGGGTTCTCCCGAACTCTTTACGTTACCACCGCAGCCGAAGGGCTTCAATGAAATCCCGGATTACGTCATACCACGTTGGCGGTAGAGGGCCCTGGTCTGCCGCAGGACCTCGGACAGCCGCATCTCGGGATCGAAGCTGTCGTCGGCGCGCAGTACCCTCCACAGCAGCTTCTGGAGGGCCCGATGGGGGTGCTCGGCGACCGGCAGCC
>OCZT010001554.1_pt1 | contig 23776 bp, 10 predicted proteins | sample 1539031 | NCBI WGS metagenome assembly OCZT01 (sample SAMEA3539308, study PRJEB22396) | soil metagenome | biome: tundra; feature: field; material: soil | place: USA | collected 2010-05 | depth 0.15 m | reverse complement strand
GTAAATGACATTGAACCACCTACTATTACCTGTGCAAATGATCAGACGGTAAATACAGATGGAGGTGTTTGTACCTATACAACTCAGAGTACAGAATTTGACCCGGCCTTCTTCGGAGATAATTGTACCGGAAGCATTATAACTAACGATCAGAATGGTTCAAGCAGCCTTTCAGGATGGCCATTTAATCTTGGAATGACAACAGTAACCTGGACAGTAACAGATGGAAGCGGAAATACAAGTACTTGTGCAATAAATGTTACAGTACAGGATATTGAATTACCAACCATAACTTGTGCTGTAGATCAGACAGTAAATACAGATGGAGGAGTTTGCAGCTATACAACTCAGAGTACAGAGTTTGATCCGACCTTATTTGGAGATAATTGTTCAGGAAGCTTTATTACCAATGACCAAAATGGTTCGAGCACTCTTGCAGGCTGGTCATTTAATTTGGGAACTACCCCTGTAACCTGGACAGTAACAGACGGAAGTGGAAATATAGCAACATGCATTATCAATGTTACAGTACAGGATATTGAACTACCAACCATAACCTGTGCAATTGATCAGACCATAAATACTGATGGAGGTGTTTGTACCTATACAACTCAGAGTACAGAATTTGACCCGACCTTATTTGGAGATAATTGTAGTGGAAACTTTATTACCAATGACCAGAATGGTTCAAGCAGTTTATCAGGATGGGTATTTAGTCTTGGAACCACTCTTGTAACCTGGACAGTAACAGACGGAAGTGGAAATATAGCAACGTGCATTATAAATGTAACAGTACAAGATATTGAACTACCAACAATAACCTGTGCAAATGATCAGACAGTAAATACAGATGAAGGTGTTTGCAGCTATACAACCCAGAGCACAGAGTTTGATCCGACCTCATTTGGAGATAATTGCTCAGGAAGCTATATCACAAACGACCAGAATGGTTTAAGTAGCCTTGCAGGCTGGACATTTGATCTTGGAACTACCCCTGTAACCTGGACAGTAACAGACGGAAGTGGAAATATAGCAACGTGCATTATAAATGTAACAGTACAAGATATTGAATTACCAACCATAACTTGTACTGCAGATCGTACTGTAAATACAGATGGAGGAGTTTGTGCCTATACAACTCAGAGTACAGAATTTAATCCAACTTCATTTGGAGATAATTGTATTGGAAGTTTCATAACCAATGATCAGAATGGTTCAAGCAGCCTTGCAGGATGGTCATTTGATTTGGGAACTACCCAGATAATCTGGACTGTAACAGATGGAAGCGGAAATACTAGTACTTGTGCAATAAATGTTACAGTACAGGATAATGAATCACCTACAATAACTTGTGCAAATAATCAGACAGTAAATACAGATGGAGGAGTTTGTACCTATACAACTCAGAATACAGAATTTGATCCGACCTTCTTTGGAGACAATTGTACCGGAAGCTATATAACCAACAACCTGAATGGTTTTAGTAGTCTTGGTGGATGGATATTTAATCTTGGAACTACTCCTGTAACATGGACAGTTACGGATGCTGGGGGGAATTTTACAACATGCATTATCAATGTAACTGTAAATGATAATGAAGTTCCAGTAATAACATGTGCTGCAGACCAAACTGCTAATACAAACCCTGGAAGTTGTTTCTACACAACACAGAATATAGAATTTGATCCGCTTTCTTTTACAGATAATTGTTCAGTAGCAAACGTAACAAATGATTATAATAATGCTACCAGCCTTGCAGGTGCATTTTTTATCCCTGGAAATACAACTGTAACCTGGACAGTAACAGATGGAAGTGGTAATATGTCCACCTGTAGTTCTATGGTGACTATTATTGATAATGAACCTCCTTCAATAACTTGTGTATTTGATCAAGTTGTTAATACTGATCCCGAAAGTTGTTCCTATTTTTTAACAGGAACTGGCTTTGACCCTTTTATAAGTGATAACTGTTCGGTAAGCTCATTAACTAATGATTATAATTTCAGTAGTAGTCTCGATGGAGCTACATTCGGTTTAGGTAACACTACTGTAATCTGGACTGTTACTGATGTTAATGGAAATACCAGCACATGTGCCAATAATATTACTGTTACCGATATTGAAGCTCCAACAATTACTTGCTCAAGTGACCAAACTGTCAGTGCAGATCCTGGTTTATGCTCATACACGGTTACAAGTACTGACTTTGATCCAATTGTTGGTGATAATTGTTCAGTTGCTTCAGTAATAAATGATTATAACAACAGCAATAGTCTTATAAATGCTGTATTCAGCCCTGGAAGTACACTGGTAAATTGGACGGTTACTGACGGCAGTGGAAATAGTAATTTCTGTAGTAATATGATAACTGTTGTTGATAATGAATCACCAAGTATTACTTGTGCAAACGATCAAACTGTAAGTACCGATCCTGGAAATTGTTTTTATACTACACAAGGAAATGAGTTTGACCCTACATTTGGTGACAATTGTTCAGGAGCAAGTGTTATAAATGATTATAATTTTTCTAATAGTCTGGCTGGTGCAATATTCTATCCGGGAAGTAGTATAGTAACATGGACCGTTACTGATGGAAATGGTAACTCAAATCAATGTTTCAATATGGTAACTGTTGCGGACAATGAACCTCCAACAATTAGTTGTGCAGTTGATCAAACTGTGAGTACAGATCCGGGTGTATGTTCATTTACAGTTTCAGGTTCTGATTTTGACCCCGCTACTAATGACAATTGTTCAGTATCAAATGTAACTAATGATTATAATAATTCAAGCAGTCTTGATGGTGCTATATTTGGTTTTGGTACTACTAGTGTAACATGGACAGTAATTGATGAAAATGGAAACACAAATACTTGTTCTAACTCCATCACCGTTACTGACAATGAACCACCAACAATTACATGCCAGTTTGACCAGTTTATAAGTGCTGATGGAGGTTCTTGCTCATATACAACTCAAGGTTCTGAATTTGATCCTACTGACTATGCTGATAATTGTTCTGTTAGTTCGGTAGTTAATGATCAGAATAATTCAAATACGCTTGACGGTTTTGCATTTCCTCTTGGAACAACAAGTGTTACTTGGACCATTACTGATGGAAGTGGAAATACTTCTAACTGTGTTACAAATATAACTGTTATGGATTTTGAATATCCAACAATTACCTGTGCCATCGATCAGACAGTAAATACAGACCTTGTTAATTGTTTCTATACCACTCAAAATACAGAATTTGATCCTACTGCCTTCGGAGATAATTGTTCTGGTTCCACTATTACTAATGATCAGAATGGTAGTAATAGCCTTGCGGGTTGGACATTTAGCCTTGGAAGTACTACAGTATTCTGGACAATTACAGATGCAAGTGGTAATCAAACATATTGTAACAATACGATAACTGTTGTTGATAATGTTGCACCAGCAATAACATGCCAAGGTGATCAAACACGTTCTACCGACCAGGGGAATTGTAGTTACTTCACTATAAATACAGAGTTTGACCCGATTTTCACAGGAGATAATTGTAATGTAAACTCCATTGTAAACGATCTGAATAATAGTAATAGTCTTACAGGTTGGCATTTTTCACCTGGAAACACAACTGTAACATGGACAGTTACAGACGGTGTTGGAAACACTTCTACCTGTAGCTTTGTAATTTCGGTATTTGATCAGGAACCTCCAACTATTAATTGTGCCGGTGACCAAACTGTGTATACTGACTTAGGTTCATGTACTTATACTACACAGGCATCTGAATTCGATCCTTATTACATCAGTGATAATTGTTCAATTGGTTCGGTAATAAATGATCAAAATAACTCAAGTAGTTTGGCAGGCTTTGCTTTCAACCATGGTAGTACAACAGTTACATGGACAATCTCAGATATTTATGGTAATATTTCAACATGTAGTAATCAGGTAACTGTTCTTGATGGTGAATCCCCAACAATAACCTGCGCTAATGATCAAATTGTAAATACAGACCTTGGAAATTGTTATTATACTACATTAGCTTCTGAATTTGACCCTTTGATTTTTGCCGACAATTGTTCTGGCGCATCTATTATGAATGATCTGAACTTTAGTAATACTCTTGCAGGGCAGCAATTCAGTCTTGGAAATACTACTGTGACCTGGACAGTTACTGATATTGACGGTAACCAAACACAATGTACAACCACTATTACTGTCGTTGACAATGAATTACCAATAGTTACTTGTATCAATGACCAAACGATTAATACTGATATTGGAGCATGTTCTTATACAGTTCAACTTAATGAATTTGATGCAACATTTAGCGATAATTGTTCTGGTGCCACATTAATAAATAATATTACAAATACCAGTACATTGGATGGTTATCAGTTCCCAATCGGATCTACAACAGTTGTATGGACTGTAACAGATGGAAATAATAACGTTGCATCCTGTTCTACAACAATTACAGTAATTGATCAGGTATCACCAACATTCACATGTGCTTTTGATCAAACAGTAAATACTGATTTAAACGTTTGTACTTATACAACTCAAGGATCGGAATTTGATCCTTCAAATATTAGTGACAATTGTTCCGTCAGCTCTGTGGTAAATAATCTGAATAATTCGAGCAGTTTGGCAGGTTACACTTTCACCCACGGTACAACCATTGCAGTATGGACAGTAACAGATAATAGTGGTAATACTGCAACATGCAGTACTTCTATTACTGTATTTGATAATCAATTACCAGGTATCAGTTGTGTTGGAGATCAAACAGTTAATACAGATCTCGGAAATTGCACTTATACAGTTCAAAATTCAGGATTTGACCCTTCATATAGTGATAATTGCAGTGCAAGTATTGAATATACTTTATCTGGTTCAACCTCTGGAATTGGTTCCTCTTTAGCAACAGTTTCATTTAATTCAGGTGTGACAAACGTTAATTGGGTTGCTACAGATATTGATGGAAATACGGCAGGATGTTCTTTCAATATTACTGTTTTAGACAATCAAAATCCTGTAATTACCTGCTCAGGTGATCTTATTCAAAATGCAGATCCGGGTAATTGTAATGCTGTTGTTACATTTACTGTAAGTGCAACAGATAATTGTGATGCAAATGTGGTTTCTAATCCACCTTCAGGATCGGTATTCCCTGTAGGAACATCAACCGTTAATTCTACTGCAACTGATTTGAGTGGAAATACTTCAACGTGTTCATTTACAATTACTGTAGTGGATAATCAAAATCCAATAATTACCTGTTCTGGAAATATCACCCAAAGTAATGATCCAGGGAATTGCAGTGCAACAGTTACATTTAATGTAGACGCCACTGATAATTGTGATATATCAACAATCATATCTACCCCTGCCTCTGGAGATAATTTCCCTGTTGGTAACACAACAGTTAATAGTATAGCTACAGATGTGAATGGTAATACTTCATCTTGTTCCTTTATTGTTACTGTTGTTGATGATGAGAACCCAGTAATAACCTGTTCAGGAAATATCACTCAAAATGCGAGTCTTGGAAATTGCAGTGCAGTTGTAACCTTCAGTTCTACAGCAACAGACAATTGCGGAGTTTCAACGGTAGTATCTAGTCCGTCATCTGGCAGTACATTTAATGTAGGAACAACTACCGTTACTAGTACGGCTACAGATGTACATGGAAATACTTCAAGTTGTTCATTTACAGTGACTGTGGTAGATAACCAGAACCCAGTAATTACCTGTTCAGGAAACATTACCCAAAATGCAGATGCTGGCAATTGCAGCGCAGTTGTAACCTTCAATTCAACAGCAACAGATAATTGTGGAGTTTCAACGATAGTGTCCAATCCAGCCTCTGGCAGTGCATTTAATGTAGGAACAACAACAGTAACCAGTACGGCAACGGATATACACGGAAATACATCAAGCTGTTCATTCTCAGTAACTGTGGTAGATAATCAAAACCCTGTAATTACCTGTTCAGGAAACCTTACTCAAAATGCGGATGCTGGCAATTGCAGTGCAGTAGTAACATTCACTTCAACAGCAACAGATAATTGTAGTGTTTCAACAATAGTATCCAATCCAGCTTCTGGAAGTACATTTAATGTTGGAACAACAACAGTTACAAGTACGGCAACGGATGTACATGGAAATACTTCAAGTTGTTCATTCACAGTTACTGTAGTAGATAATCAAAATCCTGTAATAACTTGTTCGGGAAATATTACACAAAATGCAAGTTTTGGCAATTGCAGCGCAGTTGTAACCTTCAGTTCAACAGCAACAGACAATTGCGGAGCTTCTTCAGTAGTATCCAGTCCAGCTTCTGGTAGTGCATTTAATGTTGGAACAACGACAGTAACCAGCACGGCAACAGATATACATGGAAATACTTCAAGCTGTTCATTTACAGTGACTATAGTAGATAATCAAAATCCAGTGATTTCCTGTTCAGGAAACATCACTCAAAATGCAGATGCTGGCAATTGCAGTGCAGTAGTAACTTTCAGTTCAACAGCAACAGATAATTGTAGTGTAGCAACAGTATTATCCAGCCCAGCAACTGGCAGTGCGTTTAATGTTGGAACAACAACAGTAACCAGTATTGCAACAGACGTAAATGGAAATACTTCAAGTTGTTCATTCACAGTAACTGTATTGGATAATCAGGCTCCAGTAATTACCTGTTCAGGAAACCTTACTCAAAATACAGGTTCGGGAAATTGCAATGCAGTTGTAACCTACAGTTCAACAGCAACAGACAATTGCGGTGTATCATCAATAGTGTATAATCCGGTTTCAGGAAGTACATTCAATGTTGGAACAACGACAGTAACCAGCACGGCTACAGATACCCATGGAAATACAAGTTCATGTTCATTCTCAGTAACTGTAGTAGATAATGAGAACCCTGTAATTACTTGTCCTGGAAATATTACGCAAGTTTCTGACTTGAATTGTACAGCAGTTGTTACATTCTCCGTAACCGCAACAGATAATTGCAGTGCCTCAGTTGTTTCAGTACCTGCTTCCGGAAGTTTATTTAATGTGGGTTCCACAACTGTAACAGGTACAGCAACAGATGCTAGTGGAAACACAAGCACCTGTTCATTTATTGTAAATGTTACCGGAACAGCACCTGCACAACCAGGACAAATAACTGGAAATACAATAGTATGTACAGGAACTAATCAAACATATTCAATTTCTGCCATAACTGGAGCAACAAGTTACACCTGGACATTCCCTTCAGGATGGATTGGAACTTCAACAACAACTTCCGTTACCGTTAATATCGGTTCAACAAGTGGAAATGTTTCTGTTACAGCAAATAGCGCTTGTGGTGTTAGTCCTGCTCAAACATTAGCAGTGACAGTCGGCACAGCAATTCCAGCTCAACCAGGATTAATATCTGGAACTACTCCAGCTTGTCAGGGAAGCACACAAACCTATTCAATTGCACCTGTCTCTGGAGCAACTAGTTATACATGGATATTGCCATTAGGATGGACAGGTAGTTCAACAACTACTAGCATTACAGTAACTGCCGGATCTGGCGGTGGAAATATTTTTGTGAGAGCAAACAATGGTTGCGGCTCAAGTCCATTCAGAACTTTTGCAGTTACAGTTATTCATGCTCCGGCAACTCCGGGTTCTATAATTGGAAATACTCCTGTTTGTTCTGGTAGTGTTCAAACTTATTCGATTGCTTCAGTTAATGGTGCAACAAGTTATACCTGGACATTGCCTTCTGGTTGGATTGGTTCTTCTACAACAACAAATATCACTACAACAGTAGGAAGTATTAGTGGAACCATTTCTGTAACTGCAAACAATTCTTGTGGTAGCAGTTCTCCAAAAACAATGGCAATTACCGTTAATTCAACTCCTGCTCAGCCAGGAGCTATTAGTGGAAGTACCGCCGTTTGTCAGGGAACAATTCAAAATTACTTCGTATCACCTGTTATAGGTGCAACAAGTTATACCTGGACTTTACCTTCTGGTTGGAGCGGAAATTCAGTTTCCAATACAATTTCAGTTGTAATTGGTGCTTCAAGTGGAACAGTTACAGTATCTGCTGATAATATTTGTGGAAATAGTTCAGTTCAAACCTTGGCTGTAACTGTTACTCCACTTCCAGCACAACCTGGAACAATAACTGGTAACACCAGCCCATGTCAAAGTAGCTCTCAAACTTATTCTATTGCTGCGGTTACAGGAGCAACAAGTTATTCATGGACATTACCATCAGGATGGTCAGGTACCTCTACTATAACAAGTATCACAACAACGGTGGGATCAAATGGTGGAAACATAACTGTCAGAGCTAATAACAGTTGTGGAAGCAGTTCACTTCAAACTTTGGCCGTAACTTTTGTTCCATTACCTGTTCAGCCAGGAATGATTGCAGGTAACACTCCCGTTTGTGCCGGAACTACTCAGACTTATTCTATTGCAGTTGTGACTGGTGCAACAAGTTATACCTGGACTTTACCTTCAGGATGGACTGGCTCTTCAACAACTACAAGTATTACTGCTACAATAGGAAGTGGAGGAGGAACACTTTCGGTAAAATCAAATAATGCTTGCGGATCAAGTCCTGTCAGAACTTTATCTGTAATTGTTAATAATGTTCCTACTCAACCAGGTACGATTTTCGGAAATGCGACTGTTTGCCAAAATAGTTCTCAGATATATCATATCAATGCTATTGCAGGAGCCACTAGCTATACTTGGACATTGCCTTCAGGTTGGTCTGGAACCTCGACAACAGCTTCAATTACCGCAACACCATCTGCAACAAGTGGCAACATAACTGTTACAGCAAATAATGCTTGCGGAAACAGTTCTGTTCAAACTCTGGCAATAACTGTAAATATTCTCCCTGCTCAACCTGGTCCGATTTCAGGAAATACTTCTGTTTGTCATAATACTTCGCAGACCTATTCTATTTCGCCTGTTGCTGGCGCTATTAACTATATCTGGACAATACCATCAGGATGGTCTGGTACTTCAAATACTAATAGTATCACTGTAGTTGTCGGAACATTAAACGGAAATATTACAGTTAAAGCTAATAATGGTTGTGGAGCTGGTCCAATTCAAACATTAGCTGTTACAGCTAATTCTACTCCTGCAACTCCAGGTCCGATTACCGGAAACTCACCTGTTTGTTCCGGAACTTCCCAAATCTATTCAGTTAACCCGGTTGCCGGTGCAACGACCTATACCTGGGCACTTCCTTCCACATGGACAGGAACCTCATCAACTGATTCTATCACTGCAATCATTGGAACTATAGGAGGTAACGTCTTTGTTAACGCAAGTAATGGTTGTGGAACAAGTCCGAACAGAACTTACTTCGTACAATTGACACCGCTTCCTGGAACTCCAGGGACAATTACGGGTAGCACTTCAGTTTGCGCAGGAAGCGTTCAAACATATTCGATAGCTTCTGTTAATAATGCAACAAGTTATTTATGGACTTTACCTTCAGGATGGACGGGTTCTTCAACATCTACAAGCATTACAGGAACAGTTAGTTCATCAGGTGGAAACGTTTCTGTTCTTGCAGTAAACGATTGCGGAGTTAGCAATACAACCAGAATTTTAGCTGTTACTGTTAGCACTAATGTAACACAGCCGGGTACCATTTCTGGAAATACTGCACCATGTCAAGGTAGTACTCAAACCTATTCAATTGCTGCTGTTGCCGGTGCAACATATTACACATGGACTTTGCCTTCAGGATGGGTTGGTTCTTCATCTGGTACTAGCATAGTTGTTACTGCTGGCTCTGCTGGTGGAAACATCACAGTATCTGCTAGCAATGGTTGCGGGGCAAGTCCGGTTCAGACATTGGCTGTTACAATTGGTACTATACCTGCTCAACCAGGTTCAATATCTGGAAACACCACTGTTTGTCAGGGAATAGTTCAAACCTATTCAATTGCAGCAGTTACAGGTGCAACAAGTTATACCTGGTCAACACCATCTGGTTGGACAGGAACATCTACCACAACCTCAATAACAACAACTCCCGGAGCTAATAGTGGAAACGTTACTGTTACAGCAAATAATGCTTGCGGAAGCAGCCCTGTTCAATCGCTTGCAGTAACTGTAAATTCAATCTCAGCAGTTACCATCACTGGTGCTCCTGGAAATTACAACTTCTGCGCTCAGACTGCTCCAACGTTTGAAGCACTGATGGCATCTTCAGGATATTCATCCTATGCATGGTCGCCAAGTGGAGGTAATTCTCAAACTGCTACGGTAAGTGCGGTTAATACCTACACAGTTACTGCTACCAATGGAGTAGGATGTACAACTACTGCATCAAAATCAGTAACTAACAATTGTGCCCTGGTAACAAGTTTAAGTACAACTAATATTACCGGAACATCGGCTCGTGCAAATTGGATTCAGTCTCAGTGTCGTGTAAACTATACTTTCCAAATAAGTGTTCATGGTATGAATACCTGGACTCAATACACAGTTACGCCGAATAACTTCTATGCTTTCAGCGGATTGACATTAAGCACAACTTATGACTGGCAGATACAAACAAATTGCAACACCTCCGGAACTATCAATTCAGGATGGTCTGCAATTCAGACATTCACCACTTTATCTTCCAGAATGCCTGAAGACAATAATACAGGCTTAACTTTCAATCTCTATCCAAACCCTGCCAGCAACCTGGTTACGGTAGCCTTCTCTTCAATGGAAGAAGGTACTTACACCATCAGGCTGATAGATATGTTTGGAAAGGTTGTTAAACTCGAAGTTGATAATGCATCAGCAGGAGAAAACAATCATCTCATGAACCTCGATGGAATTGCCAAAGGAGTTTACATTGTTCTTGTCGAAAAAGGCGATAACGTCAGCAAACTGAAACTTGTAGTTCAATAACGAACAAAGTTTTAGTTCATTAATCTTAAAAGAAGCCCGGGCGAAAGTTCGGGCTTCTTTTTTTACATGGAAAAGCGAAGAATTTATTCAGAGAGTTGAATTTATTATAAAGTAAGCATACATCTTCAGGAAGTAAGCATACATCATGGGGATGTAAGCATACATTAGTATAGATGAAAGCATACATCAGCAGGATATAAGCATACATCAGGGGGAAGTAAGCGTACATCAGGAGGAAGTAAGCGTACATCAGGAGGAAGTAAGCATACATCAGGAGGATGTAAGCATACATCAGGAGGATGTAAGCATACATCAAGGGGCAAGTAAGCGTACATCAGGAGGAATATGTCCTACACCAAAATTTCCCCGCATAAAAGCCAGTTTTTGAGGCAATTTTTATCCTCCACACAAAAAAGCTATTAGCCATTAGCTAACAGCTATTAGCTTTTTTTTGTAATTTTGATGCTCCCGATTGAATCGGGATAAATTTACAGGAGTATGAAGAAGGTAATTTTTTTGTTGGTGATGATTGTTACTATTAAATCTTTTGGACAACCTTTTTATATTGGAGGTAATATAGGTATTGGTTTAAATGGTTCAACAATTATGGCACCATCAAACACCAGCTATACAGGAGCCGCATCAAGTAAGTCTGTTTTTGGTGGCTATACATTAAATAATAAAATAATAAGTTTTGAAGTTGCATATTCACATATTTACAGCAATTATACTGGAGGAGGAGATGTAACTTATGGAGCATATTCAATAAACAGAAATAGAATTATACCTACTATAAAATTTATGGGTAAAACCAGCGGATCATTTTATTTAAAATTAGGATTGGTTTTGGATTTGCAAGGAGTAGTTCAAAAGGAAATGTTAAACATGGATTTTGATAACTATTTACATTACGGTGCTCCATCTTCAACTTACAGGGCTGATGGTTTTATTACGGCATTCACGCAAGGAAATGTTACACCAGGATATAATTGGGCATTAGGTATTAATTTCAGGTTTATTGAAAATGCTTCATTTTTTATGGAGATAAATAATTCAGCTTATCATTGGTCGCCAACACATACGGAAGTGATTGATGGAGGAGGTTCAGATTTATCAAAATATACAATAGCTCAGAAGCAGCAAAACCATGTTGCAAATCCTGTCGCAAGTTCCGACCCTAATCAACCGACTGAAGTTCCTTTGCAATCCTATCACTTTTCTAATGTAGGATTTAATTTTGGATTTATAATTCATTTCGGAAAGAAAAAAGATGAATAAACTCCCAATTAAGCAATGGGGTTTATTTTTATCAATTATCAAACAGCAAGGAAACCTTTAGAGGGAAGTTAGTGGAAAACTAAAAGTGAAAAGTGAAAAATGGGTTCAACTTTTCACTCTTCACTCTTCACTTTTCACTGTTCTATTATTCGGTGATTTTATTCAGGATGTTTTTCAATCCGCTATAATCCGAAAGGTCAACTTTTATAGACCCGATTACAAGTTCCGATTCCAGCCGGATAGGAATATGGTTCAAATCATCCGAAATCCACAAAGTCATCCCCTCCTGATCTTTAAAAATCCTCCCCTTCTGCAATTGTGGCTGAAATTTCAAACAATTAAACTTCCCAAGTTTGGTATCAACCATTTCTCTGCCCATAAATTTTATCCCCATCGGGTATAATTTATCATCCAAAAAGATATTTATATAAGAAACTTCATCTTCCTTTAAATTAGTTAAATCCATTGTTCGAGCCAGATAAAAAGCTGATAATAAATCCTGAATCCCAACCGGAACATCCTTCGTTTCGGTTCCAGTACTCACCGTATGTTTGTAAGGATTAAAACTATAATTCTGGTTGATTTTATAACCACCCTCACTCACCCTCCTGATAAATAACCAGGGAGTAATCGCCTCCGAATCCAAAAAAGATTCATATCGGTCCTCCACCTTAAAAAACCAGTTAAATGCCCCGAAAGAATGCCCCAATCCTACAATATGATAACAATCCCTCGGACCAATTTTTTCTAATTCAGGTTTGATTTCAAGAGTTGCCTCACCGGCATCAATCAACCCATAATGCACCCTGAACTTCAACTTTTCTCCGCATTTATAACTTGGATTTTTTACCGGGTCAAGAGTTTGCGAATATCCCGAATTTGAAATCAATGCAATCACACAGATTGTTATCAGATATTTTATATTCTTCATAATTATATTCAATGCAAATCGTGTTCCATTATCAAATTACCAAATTATCAAATTACTCCCCGGAAGTTCCAATACTATTAGTTTCCGGCTGAATATCTTTCAATACAGGCAAATCAGTAACGGATTTTATTCCAAAATATTCCATAAATGTTTTGCTCGTGGCAAACACCATTGCCTTTCCCGGTCCATCGCTTTTTCCTTTTATTTCGATAAGATCCTTTTCCAATAATTTCTGAATGCTATAATTACAATCCACCCCTCTGATTTGCTCAATTTCAGTCTTGGTAACAGGTTGTTTATAAGCGATGATAGAAAGCGTTTCCAAAGCAGCAGTTGACAATTTTTTTTGAGCCTTTTGTTGCAATAACATTCCCAAGGTTGTCATATACTCCTTCTTCGTCAGGAACTGAAATCCTCCGGCAATCTCCGCCAACTCAAAAGAAAAATCCTCTTGGTTATACTTGGTTTTTAATTCCTCAATGGTAGAAATTATTTCTTCTTTCGGAACCTCCCAGCCAAAAACATTTTTCAGACAATTCGATATTTCATCTATCGTAATACTTTGCTCAGCAGCAAAAATCAGGACTTCTATATGTTGTTTTAATACTTGCATTATTTATAATTTTCAAACCACAATATTAACAATTCTATTCGGGACAACAATAATATTTTTCGGAGATTTTCCATCCAGCAGTTTAATCACCTCCTCTTTTGCCAGCATGGCAGATGTAATTTCTTCCTTTGTCAGATTCAATGGCAAACTGATTTTTATACGAGTTTTTCCATTAATGGATACAGGATAATCAAAGTTTTGGTCAATGATAAATTCCTCCTTCCACTGTGGAAAAGAAGCATAAGTTATACTCTCCTCATGCCCCAATAACGACCATAATTCCTCAGCAACAAAAGGCGCATAAGGAGCAATGATAATAGCAAGCGGTTCAAGGATAGCCCGTTTATTACATTTCAAATCCGTCAGTTCATTCACACAAATCATAAAAGAGCTCACTGAAGTATTAAACGAAAAACGCTCCATATCCTCCTCAGTTTTCTTAATAGTCTTATGCAAAATCTTCAACTCAGCAGCATTAGGGGTATCCTCAGAAACCCTAAATTTATGTTCCCCATCATGATATAATCTCCAAAGCTTCCTGATAAACTTAGATACTCCTTCAATTCCATTAGTATTCCAAGGCTTCGGTAACTCCAACGGACCAAGGAACATTTCATAGAGTCTCAAACAATCGGCACCATAGTTAGTTATTATATCATCAGGAGTGATGACGTTAAGTTTGGATTTTGACATTTTCTCAGTTTCACGACCAACAATATATTTACCATCATCTTTACCTCCTTCTTCAAGAATAAATTCCGAATCAAAGTAATTAATTTTTGGTTTAAATTCTTCAACATTTAGTTCATCGTTAGAAACATGAACTATATCTGTACGAAAAGATTCAATAAGATTATTGGAGTCTCTTGCACATACAACCAATCCAAAATCCTCAACTATAATGTTCTTAGCTAAAAGAATCTTATTGACATAGTTTATTATTTCGTTTTCTGTTAATGAACCTTTTTTCCAATTATCGTAATATGATTTTGAAATATAAATAAAAGGAGAACGGTTTGTTAATTCTTCAATATTATGAATTATATCTAATGTTTCCATTGGAGTAGTTGATTCACCGAATGTATAATTAATTCGATAAAGAAAAGCCGAAACCCCCAATATCATCCCCTGATTAATCAACTTCTTAGCAGGTTCCTTATTTGGTATCAATCCTAAATCATAAAGAAACTTTGTCCAGAAGCGAACATAAAGAAGATGCCCTGTTGCATGTTCTGCACCACCTATATATAAGTCAACATCCTGCCAATAGTTCACAGCATCTTTAGAAACAAATGCATCCTTATTATGTGCATCCATATATCTTAAATAATACCAGGAAGACCCTGCCCAGCCAGGCATGGTATTGGTTTCTAAAGGGTAACCATCTTTAGTAACCCAGTTCTTTGCCCTTGCCAATGGAGGTTCACCGGTTTCAGTCGGGAGATAAGCATCAACCTCAGGCAATTCAAGAGGTAAATCCTTTTCATCCAATGTATAAGGAATCCCGGCTTTATAATAAATAGGAAATGGTTCTCCCCAATACCGTTGCCGACTAAAAATTGCATCCCGCAAACGATAATTTACCTTCCCCTTTCCTAATCCCTGTTCTTCAATCTTTTCAATAATCTTCTTAATAGCATCCTTCACATCCAAGCCATTCAAAAAATCAGAATTGACAAGTTTCCCTTCCTTGGCATCATAAGCCTCCTTAGAAATATCACCTCCAGAAACAACTTCAACAATTGGAAGTTGAAAATATTTGGCAAAAGCATAATCACGTGTATCATGGGCCGGAACAGCCATTACAGCACCCGTTCCATAATTTGCCAAAACATAATCTCCAACCCATATCTGAATCTTTTCATTAGTAAAAGGATGAATAGCATAAGCACCTGTAAACTGCCCGGTAATCTTCTTTACATCAGCCATTCTATCCCGTTCAGAGCGGGTTTTAGAATATTGAACATATTCATCAACTGCTTTTTTGCTATCATCAGTAGTTATCTTTTCAACTAATTCATGTTCGGGAGCAAGAGTAATAAAAGTAGCTCCGAAGATGGTATCAGGGCGGGTTGTGAATACCTCTATCTCTTTATTTAATCCATCAACTTTAAACCTTAAACTACTTCCCTCACTTCGTCCAATCCAATTCTCCTGAATTTCCTTAATAGATGGCGACCAATCAATATCTTTCAAATCATTCAACAACCTATCAGCATAGGCGGAAATCCGTAACGACCATTGCTTCATTAATTTCCGAACAACTGGATATCCACCTCTTTCAGAGAAACCTTCTTTCACTTCTTCATTAGCTAAAACAGTTCCCAATTGCGGGCACCAGTTTACCATTGTATCTGATAGAAATGCAAGACGATAATTGAGCAACATGGTTTGTTGTTCCTTCTCATTCATCTTTTTCCAATCATCAGAAGTAAAGATTGAAACCTCATCGCAAGCAGCATTTACATTCTTATTTCCATTAGTTTCAAATTGTGAAATCAATGTATTAATATCTTCGGCTTTATCCGTATCCTTATTATACCATGAATGAAACAACTTTATAAATATCCATTGTGTCCATTTATAAAAATCAGGGTTTGAAGTACGAACTTCCCTATCCCAATCAAATGAAAAACCAATATTATCCAATTGTTCCCGATAACGATTAATGTTTTGTTCAGTAGTTATTGCCGGATGCTGACCTGTTTGTATCGCATATTGTTCAGCAGGTAACCCAAAAGCATCATATCCCATAGGATGAAGAACATTGAATCCCTTTAATCTTTTAAATCTTGAAATAATATCAGAAGCAATATAACCCAATGGATGCCCTACATGTAAACCCGCACCTGATGGATAAGGAAACATATCCAAGACATAATATTTCGGCTTATTAGAATGATTTTCTGCCTTGAATGTCTTATTCTTCGCCCAGTAATCCCTCCACTTTCTTTCTACCTCTGTGAAATTGTATTCCATACTATTTTAAATCCTTTTTTGTAGCTGCTTTTTATTTTTTCAACCCTGCGAAGGTATGAAAATTGTATAGAATAATCGGTGTGTAACATAATTTTATCTATTTTTGGAACGTTATATTATGGAAAAAGGGGGAATAAAAGCAGGAAAAATGAAATTTGAAATGGTTATATCAATGGAAATAAAAAACTTGAAGCATCTTTTTATATTAGTGATACTTTTAATATGCATTAATTCATTAAGTGCTCAATCGAATATTAATTTCGATATGTTGAGACAGGCTTATCCTGATCAGAATGCAGTATTGGTTAAGAATAATCAAAACATCACTATTGAAGTTAAAGATACAGGTTTATCAATTGTTGAGGATAATTATTTTGAAATGGCATATCTCACTGACAGGGTAAATCATTATGCCAACAAAGCAATTTTTTACAGTGATTTCAGTGATGTTGTAAATATTGAAGCCAAAACAATTACATCAGAGAGTTCCGGAAGCAAAACGCTAAAAGTTTTAAATGTTTTTACCAAAGATGATTTTGGAAACGGTATCTTTTATGGCAGCGGAAAGAAAAAGGAATTTGTTTTTCCCGGCGTTCAGAAGGGAGCACATTCTATTTTATCTTATAAGGAGAATATTAAAGATCCTCATTTCATTACTCCCTTTTATTTTGCCTCTTATGTTCCGGTTGTTAATAGTGAGTTCTCTGTTACTTTCCCCAAAACTGTAAAGATCAGATATAAACTTTTGGGAACAGATACGGCAAATATTGTTTTTTCAATGAAGCCGGGAAGCAAAAACATTACATACACCTGGACAGTTAAAAATTTACCTGAAATGAATAATGAAGAAAGCGCACCTCCGATAAGTATGTATTCGCCGCATATAGTTGTTTACATTGATGAATATACTTTGAAAGGAAAGACAATAAAAGTTTTAGGAACTATTGATGATCTCTATAATTGGTATTATTCGCTGACTCACAAAGTTAATAATAAAGATGACGGATTATTGAAATCAATTACCGATTCATTAATAGCAGGAACAAAAAATGATGATGAAAAAGCAAAACGAATATTTTATTGGGTACAGGATCAGATAAAATATGTTGCCTTTGAAGCGGGGTTAGAAGGTTTTGTTCCAAGGGATGCAGGGCTGGTATGTAATCGCAAATACGGTGATTGTAAAGACATGGCAAGTATCACTACTACCATGCTTCGTTATGCAGGTATCAAAGCAAATCTGACCTGGATAGGAACACGTGATATTCCTTATACTTATGAAGAAGTTCCATTGCCTTTTAACGATAATCACATGATTTCATGTGCTGAAATAAATGGAAAGAAGATATTTTTTGATGCAACAGGAATCTGTACTCCTTATGGTTTTCCAACTGCCATGATTCAGGGAAAAGAAGCATTGGTTGGAAATGGAGAAAATCATTATGAAATCATTAAAGTACCTGTTGTCAGCAAGGAAATGAATACACTTACTGATTCAGCAACTATCAATATCGAAAATAAATTTATTAAAGGAACAGGTAAATCGGTATTTACTGGATATAAGAAATTAGATGTATTCTATAGAAGATACAGCAAATCAAAAGAAGAAGCTGATGATGCAATGAAAGCTTTTCTTTCTAAAGGAAGTAATAAGTTTAACGTGAACTCTTTTAAATATGAAGGCTTGGAGGACAGGGATAAAGATTTGATTATTAATTACGAATATTCTTTGCCTGATTATGCGCAGGTTTTGAACGATGAAATATACATTAATTTTAATCTTGATAAGGCATTAAACAATGATGATATTGATATTGCAACAAGAAAGACTGATAAGGAAATTGAATATAAAATGATTAATCATCACATTTCAAAACTCAATGTTCCCGCGGGTTATAAAGTAAAGTATCTTCCGGCAGATGATTCATTTCGTGAGGATGAATTCGGATATGATATAAAATATAAACAACAAGGCAATATTGTTTATTGTGATAAAACGATATATCTCGATTATCTTATTCTTTATAAATCAAAATTTGAAGCCTGGAATAAAATGATTAAGCAAATAGACAAAGCCTATAAAGAAGTAGTGGTACTTCAAAATTCAAAATAATTTACATTTTTTAAATAACTAATTTCTATGAAAGCAAAACAAATGTTGTTGTTATTTCTTTTTGCAATTCCAACTTTGATGAATGCAAAAAACCATGAATATGAGCGTTTTCAGTGGGATTCAAAACCCGTTATTCATAAACTGGATACATCTTATAATAAAGAATCTGCGATTATCATTGAAGATTTTTTCAGAGATGAATATATTTATAATGTTAAAGGAGAAGTGCAATATTATAAAACTATTCATAAAATAGTTCGTGTCAATGATGATAAGGCTATTGAAAGATTTAATAAAGTATATATTTCAATGTCGGATGTTGATTCAGTTATTGACATTAAAGCACGCTCTATTACTAAAGATGGAAAAGTTACCGAAGTTGATAAAAGTAATTTTAAAGTAATGGAGAAAAATAAAAACAACGGAACGTATAAAATATTTGCAATTGATGGATTGGAGAAAGGTTCGGAGGTAGAGTATTATTATATCCTTGAAAAAGAACCTGTTTACTTTGGCAGAGAATTTATGCAAAACGATCTTCCGATTATGCATTCAAGAATAGAAATTATTTCTCCTGAAACTATTCTTTTCAAATCAAAAAGTTATAATAACTTCCCTGCCTTGCAAGATACACTTATCAACAGTAAACATATTCTGTATGCCGAATTATCAAACATTAAAGACCTTCATGAAGAAGAGTATGCATCCTACACATCAAACCTTATGAGGGTAGAATCAAAACTTGATAAAAATACTGAGAAGGATAATAAGGAATTACTGACTTGGCAAGATGCAGCTCAAAGCATTTACAAAAGAGTTTATTTATCCTATATTTCTCCCAACAAAAAGATTGATAATATCATCCATAAAGAACTTCATTTTGATAAAGCAAATGAAATGACTAAAATAAAGATGATTGAAAATTATATAAAAACAAATTATGTGTTGAAGGAAGAGAGCGGAGAAGGATTAAGTAATATTGATAATATCATTAAAAATAAATATGCAAGTATTGCAGGAATGGTAAAGTTATTTGGTGCATTTTTTACCCAGGCAAACATTAAACATGAGTTGGTTCTTACAACAGACAGAAAGGGGTTGTCATTTGATAAAGATTTTGAATCCTGGAATTATCTGGAGAATTATCTTTTTTATTTTCCTGCTGAAGATAAATTCATTTCTCCCACTGATTTTACTTACAGATACCCTTTGATCCCTTTTTTATGGACAGAAAATGAAGGACTATTTATTAAAAAGGTTTCATTAGGTGATTATACTTTAGGATATGGTGAAGTTAAGCATATTCCTTCGCTGGATGCAGATGTGAATTTTAATAATCATGATATTAATATTAAATTTAACGATGATTTGAGTGATGCTATAATGCATGTTAAGCGTTCCTTAGGAGGATTGGAGGGAATGCAGATTCAGCCATATTATAATTTTGTTACTGAAGATAAACGGAAAGAAACTATTGAATCATTAATAAAGGAAAGTGAGAAGGATGCAAAACTCAGCAATGCAAAAATTATAAATACTGATCAGAATGTTTCTCCATTTTATCAACCTGTAATAATTGAAGGTGATTTACAGGGAACAGGCTTTTTGGATAAGGCAGGGAATAATTATCTATTTAAATTAGGAATGCTCATCGGACCTCAATCGCAATTATACGAGGAAAAGAAAAGACAGAATCCGATTATGAATGATTATAACAGAAGATATGACCGAGATATTGTTTTTAATATTCCCAAAGGATATAAGATAAAAAACCTGAACGATATAAATATGGATGTATATCATGAGATTGATGGAAAAAGAGATTTTTCATTTACATCAAAATATAAAATTGATGGAGATAAAGTTATCCTCCGTGTTGAGGAGTTTTATAAATCTATTTATTCTCCTTTAAAAGATTTTGAAGCATTTAGAAAAGTGATAAATGCCTCAGCTGATTTTAATAAAATCACACTATTATTTGAAAAAGAATAAGCTGTTTTCTAACCATTATTTTTTAAAGCCTATATAGAGTTTCTTTTGTGTTGATAGATTTTAACGTAACTTTGCATACATCTTAAGAATCAAATACAATGGAACTATTAATGCATCTTTGGAGAGCAATATTAATCCTTCATCCTGGAGTAGAATTGCCTTTTAATTTTTATATGGACAGGGATATTAATGGAAAAGAAATGGTGGTTTTTGTTAATGGAAGTGAAAAAATTTATGCAGATGAAATAAGAAATACCAAGGATTCTATTTTTATTAAAATGCCGGTTTTTGATTCAGAAATAAATGCTCAGATTATTAAAAATGAGGAAGCAAAAAGTATCTCCATGAAAGGTGTTTTTATTAATCATGCACGAACATCGGATAATATATTTCTTTTTGAAGCCAATTCGGGAAATGATGAACGTTTTTTATTGAAAGGGAGAACTGCCAGGCAGAATTTTAGCGGTAAATGGGAGGTTCATTTTTCACAAGGAACTCCTGATAGTTCAGATGCTATCGGAGAATTTGCTCAGAATGGAACTAAATTAACAGGAACTTTCCTCACAACTACCGGTGATGACCGATATCTTCAGGGAAATGTTATTGATTCAACAATGTATCTTTCATGTTTTGATGGAATGCATCTTTTTTTATTTAAGGCAACGATGCGAAATGATGGAAGTATTATTGGAGATTATTGGTCGGGAGCACATTGGCATGAACCCTGGATTGGAAGGAGAAATGATAGGTATAAATTGCCTGATGCTGATACCTTAATGCATTTGAAACAAGGCTATGTTAATATATCTTTTTCATTCCCTGATGCTGATAGTACAATTTTTCATTTCCCTTCCGATAAATATAAAAACAAAGTAGTTATTCTTCAGATAATGGGAACATGGTGTCCTAATTGCATGGACGAAACAAGTTATTTATCGCCGTATTACGATAAAAATAAATCAAGAGGATTGGAGATTATCGGACTTGACTTCGAAAAGACTTCTGATTTTAATCATGCCAAGTATAATATATCAAGATTGAAATCAAGATTTAATATTAGTTATCAGATATTGATTGCAGGCTCAACAAGGAAAGATGATTTAGCAATCAAACTTCCAATGTTTGAAAGTATTTATTCTTATCCCACCACAATTTTTATTGATAAGAAAGGAAAGGTTAGACGAATACATACTGGCTATTCAGGTCCTGCAACAGGACATTATTATGATAGATGGATTGATGATTTTACTTCCTTTGTTGATAAGTTATTGAAGGAATAAATCTCTTTCTTTTATAGAAGTTAACGAATGTTAATGATCATTGTCAATTACAAATATGATGAATATCATTAGGAAAAGGCATATATATTGTGTATTTTTGCATACATTAATTTAATAGTCACCTAAATAATAATTAAAATGAAAAATTCTGGTAAAATTCTCCTCCCAGTGCTTGGAGGTTTAGTCGCAGGTGTTACATTAGGTATCTTGTTTGCTCCTGATAAAGGTTCTGAAACAAGAAAGAAGGTTAAAGATATGGCTTATAAAGCAAAAGACAGAGCAAAAGAAACAGCCGAGAATCTTAAGCATAAAATGAAACACGAACATAACGGACAAGAAAAGAAAAGCACTGCTACAGAGGGCAATAATTTCGCATAATTATCTATGGAAGAACAAAAATCAAAGGTCGAAGAGTTGATAGAGCATGCTGAAGAGTATGTCAACATACAAACTGAGCTAACTACTCTCAAAACAACAGAAAAAGTTGTTGATATGCTGTCAGCTTCTATAGTTATGATGATATTAATTATCATTTTTCTAATTGTTTTTCTATTTGCAAACCTGGCAATAGCTTATGTTATCTCAGGAATGATTGGAAAGCCTTATTCAGGGTTCTTAATCATTGCCGGATTCTATCTTTTGATAGGATTATTCCTATTGGCAGGCAAGGATAAATGGTTAAAAGAACCAATAAAAAACAAAATTATCAAACAAGCTTTTAAAGATAGAAATGAAGAACAGGATTGAAAATGCAAGTGATCTGAGAAGGGAAATAAAACGCCTTGAATCTCAAAAAAAAGAACAAAGTGCTGTCCTTAAACAGGATATTGTAGAGATTAAGGAGAGTTTAAAACCTATTAATCTTATAAATAGCTTAATAGATTCCTTTTTTAAGAAGAGTCCAAATGCAAATGATACGTTAAAAGATTCATTTGCCGGTGGATTGGCATCCATTTTGCATAATATATTATCGAAACTATTTACAAATGTGGAGCAAAAAGTGGAACCTATTGTATTAAATATGATAGAAAAGGCAAGAGGGTTCTTCAATAGGAAGAAAGACGATAGCGAAGATTAATATTTACCAAAAATATATTATAAAACGATTATGAAAAATCCAATTAAACTAATGCTGTTGGTTTGTTTGCTTATAACTTCAGCATACAAATCTTATTCTCAGATTGATGCCGAGGATAGAGCCTTACTGAAACAGATTGCACAGCAAGATCAGAAGGCGGCTGATGCCATTTCAATGTATCCGCATGATGTGAGACAGGATATTTTTATTGCCAGCACCTATCCTGAAGTTATTGTCAGAATAAACTCCATGCAGGCAAAGACAAAAGATGAATTTACTGGATTATTATCTCCATATAGCAGGGAAGAACAGGAGAAATTATGGAACCTTACTCGCTATCCGGGATTGATTGGGGAACTTGTCGCTGGTCATAAGAAATCGGACGATGAATTACATGCAATTCTGGCTAATTATCCCCCGGAAATACATAAAACAGCTATTGAAGAAAGCGCAACTAATTACGATTTGTTGGTTAAGATAGATCAGCGTAATCATATCTATGAAATGGGTTTCGAAAATATGATTAGTGGCTATCCACCTGATGTAATCCAGGCTTTCAGAGACCTTGTTAAACTCCCGGAGGTATTAA